>Ga0209662_1000254_pt1 | contig 32139 bp, 32 predicted proteins | sample SaaInlV_150m_DNA_4_FD_184662 | JGI IMG/M metagenome (GOLD analysis project Ga0209662, IMG submission 184662) | Marine microbial communities from expanding oxygen minimum zones in the Saanich Inlet - SI072_LV_150m_DNA (SPAdes) (version 2) | ecosystem: Environmental > Aquatic > Marine > Intertidal...
GTTTCTCTCTTCGCCTTCGGCGAGCAACTGCGTTCTATACCTATAAAACACAAGCCTGTGTAGGTCCATATACATTCATTCTATTCCATACTGGTTCCCCGTTTCCCTACTCATTTCCAGGTTGCACTTCTAGAGGGGTGTGTACAGTTCCGTTGCACTGTACAGTTCCGTTGCACTGTACAGTTCCGTTGCACTGTACAGTTCCGTTGCACTGTACAGTTCCGTTGCACTGTACAGTTCCGTTGCACTGTACAGTTCCGTTGCACTGTACAGTTCCGTTGCAGGCGCGCCCTACGCATCCAGCGCATGGTGCACCCAGCGCATGGTGCGGTGTGTAGGTAGATAGGTAGGTACATCTGGTCATAAACCTCTTTGTATTTCTGAACACAGAGAGAAACACCTCTAACCATGGGTCCCAGTGGGACCCCGTGCGCACATCGCGTGCGCCCGTGCGCATATCGCGTGCGCCCGTGCGTATGTTGTGCGATCGCGTGCGTATGTTGTGCGATCGCGTGCGTATGTTGTGCGATCGCGTGCGTATGTTGTGCGATCGCGTGCGTATGTTGTGCGATCGCGTGCGTATGTTGTGCGATCGCGTGCGTATGTTGTGCGATCGCGTGCGCATGGTGTGCGTATGTTGTGCATATCGCGTGCGCATGGTGTGCGTATGTTGTGCATATCGCGTGCGCATGGTGTGCGCGTGTCATGTGCGCACGGTCGCATATCGCGTGCGACCGTGCGCATATCGCGTGCGACCGTGCGCGACCGTGCGCCAGGTTTCTCTCTACACCTAGAAAATATAACCCTATCTAGATAGATATACAGTTCTTATGTTCCATACTGGTTCCCCGTTTCCCTACTCATTTCCAGGTTGCTCTTATAGAGGGGTGGCACAGTTCCATATCATTGTACAGGTCCGCTGCGATGTACATGTCCGTTGCGGCGATAGTTCCGTTGTGGGGTTCGTAGCAGGGTCGCACAGTGCACAGTGCGCCGCGTAGGTACTACACTACACTACACTACACCTGGCCATAAAGAGCTTTGTATTTCTGAACACAGAGAGAAGCCTCCCAAAAGAACTGGTGTGGGTCTGTCCGGGCGTTCGCGTGCAACCATGAACGCGAATACTACTTCATGCTGCCTCTGGTCGGAAGCGCGGAAAAAAACAACAACAACTAGTTACGATATTACTCTACTCTACTCTACCCCGTTCCGCCCCCCCTTCTTCGCGCGCCTCTCCTTCGCCGCGGCCTCCTTCACGCGAAACGCCTCGCGCACGCGCGCGTGCGTGGCCGTGGCCGCGGCAATGTTATGCTCCATCTTCATGACCCACCCGTACGCCGCGGCCGCGCGCGGCGAATCGCGCCCGCGCAGCGCGCTCTGCAGCTCGTAGTTCTCCAGGAACAGCGCCTGCGCCTTCTTGCACGACCGACGGTCGTTGCAGCGGCGCAACGCGTGCGCCACGCCCGCGTTCACACGACACACCGTGTCGGGGCTAGACTGGCTATAGTTAATGCACTTCAGCGGACTCGTGCGCACCGCGAACTTATGATCTCTTACTGCTCTGACTGATGACATGATAGTGATTTGGTTGGGAACTTGGTTCTGATAGGGTATGATGCCGAAACATACACCGCGTCGGAGCGTGTCAATTCTTGTACAGAAATACTACAACACCACCACAAACACTCTTCGAGAACGGTCGTAGAGAGACCCGCGACATCGCGGGCGACCGTGCGCCATCGTGTGCGTATCGTGCGCGTATCGTGTGCGGGCGTGCGCGTATCGTGCGCGGGCGTGCGCGTATCGTGTGCGGGCGTGCGCGTATCGTGTGCGGGCGTGCGCATATCGGTGGCGACCGTGCGTGCGGGCGTGCGCGTATCGTGCGCGGGCGTGTGCGTATCGTGTGCGGGCGTGCGCGTATCGTGTGCGGGCGTGCGCGTATCGTGTGCGGGCGTGCGCTATGTTTCTCTCTACACATAGAAAATACAACCATATATAGATACACATACGTTCATTAGAATCCATACTGGTTCCCAGTTTCCCTACTCATTTCCAGGTTGCACTTATAGAGGGGTATTGAATGGTTCCGTTGCGTTGTATAGTACCGTTGCGGATGCGTAGCATGGTCGTACAGTGTATCAAGTTCGTATAGTGTAGTAGGGTCGTACAGTGCAGCACTGTCGCATAGCGTACGGTGCGCCACGTAGGTACACATGATCAGAAAGAGCTTTGTATTTCTGAATAAATCCCATTTTATTTTTTATATTTTTTTCCATTGTAGAAATAATATTAATAACCCTAATACTACATATATTATTGGTAAAAGTTCTAATATTGGAGTGTTTGGAGTTTCTTTATTATTTAATTGATTGTTTACAGTATGATATTGTACTGTACTTAATATGAGTATTATTAGTCCAAATATAACTATCCACCATTTTTTAAATACTCCAGCCAAAGCAGCTATTCCAAAACCGGTTCGCATATAAGCTAAGTAAGTTCTTTCATTTGCCAGTTTTGTTCTTTTTATTGCTAATTCATATGAAGTTAGTTCTTTTTTCATTACGATTATATATATATTATACTTTATTTTTTATAAATGACATTCTATTTTTTCAAATATTACATTAGTCGCGTGCCATCGCATACCGACGTAATTGTCTGATTTTGAACCAAATGTTATCACGGAAGGAATGTGTGAAAAGGCTACAATACTGTTCAAATCATCAGTTAGACGGAATGGTTAAGATACGTCTTCACGAGTGATATCAGACACATGTTACGACCAGTTCCAAAAACGAAGGATACTGTCCATATGATACATGCAAACCTACTCCGTCTTGAATCTTTATCTATATGTATAGTAGATAATGATTCAATCAAATGAAAAAGATGAAGAACATTCTGAGAAGGAGATAATAAAGGTCTTTGTGATTACAGGGCCAAAATCAAGCGGGAATACTACCTATGAAACTGAAGTGAATGGAAAAAAGATACATTCAGGTATGGCGTGGGATGTTATAGAAGCTGTTAAAAAACTCCCATCTTTTAAAAAGTATAAGTTTGAATATACATTTTCTAAACCAGGAGCTAAGAATTATGATGAAATACTTAGTTGGGTAAGTACTGGTAAATATGATTTAGGACTTGCCACTTTCTCCCAAACCCATGCGCGTGAAGAAAAAATAAATTATACCGTCCCCATTACAATCGATGCATTTGCTTTATTTCACTATTCTAATACAAGCCATTTTGATATATTTAAAGATGTATTTTTTAAGATAGGGTATATGATCATGATACTCGTTATTTTAGGAATAATTGCTGGAATAATATTATTTTTTATAGATCCGACTCGTACTAAGGCAACAAATATCAAGAACCGTAAGGTATTTTTGATACGTTCTGTAACGACAGGTATTGCAACATTTTTTGGAGAGGCAGGATTTTTATTTGAAAACACTTCGTCTTCCATAAAAGGACTAGTTGTTGTAACAATGATAATGTTGGTTGCTGTTATATTTCTCCAGTTTATGCAAGCCGAAATCACAACATTGATGTTCGAACGAAAAATGGGCGAAGGAATATCAGATTCAGACATGAGAACAAAACCAGCAATAGGTCACGAGGGGTGGGCTAATACAACCCATTGGGAGGAAATTGGTGGTGTCGTGGAACGATTTAAAGGAAAGACTAGTGAGGAGCTTGTAGAAATTTACATAAAGAACCCGAATAAATATACAGGTGTTCTTTTTTCGTACTATGATGGTTACCCATTAATGAAGTTGTATCCAGGACTCACAGTGTCCGCTTTTGACAATATTCCATTGTCTCTGATATTTAATCCTAGAAAACCCCAGTTTGGAGAAGATCTCAACAAAGGTCTCCTGCATATCCGTGCTACGAAAGAAACCCAAAAAATATGTAAGTTCTATTTTGGAAATGATAGGCCGAATGCGCCACCTACGTGTACGTTATAATAGTTACATATTCAATAATTATATCGCCACTCAGCATGGAAGAGGATGTTAGTCGCAACAACCATATATCACAATAAAAATTGATTATCAAAATGAATCATAACTAGAGTCAATCCAGTTATTATTCTTGTATTCTTATTCTATTCATGAGTAACTTTTACACCAACGAACTTTCCACCGCTAACAACACAGGGTGTTTAACCGCTAACAACACATCGTGTTTATCCGACCCAGAGGTGATCATTCCAGAGGAAGAAGATAAAAATGCATTTGAGTGTGATGACTGTAATTCTAAAGGCATAGATTGTTATGAACAACTTGGGTTAACGAAAGAAGAAAGTCTTATTTATATGGATTTGGGTGAACCAGACCGATGCGAAGATTGCTTTGACAAGTGGAAGAATACCAGCGATGCCGCTGATTATTTGAAACAAACCGAGGAGGAAGATGAAGAAGAGGAAATTGGCGAAGAACAGTTTAGATGTCCATCATGTAAGCTTGTACAAAGCATGAGTACTTGCTATTTATGTGAGATTGAAAATACATGCGAAACATGTGTTGGAGATGGAGGTTCTTATGGCGAGGATGAAGAATGGATATGTCAACCATGTGTTGATAAGCAGCCTGAGGAAGAAGTGGAAAAGTACCCGTTTTACATCTACCATGACGCATCGTTTGGATATGACAGAGACAACTGTCCAGCATGTTATGGTTCATATGGCGATCTTAGCGAAGAGGCAATCGAAACCATTCACGATGAATATGACGATACAGATGATATCCCTTGTTACTCGCGCCAAAGGCTCAATGCCTATCTAAAACCATCGACCTATAAGCGTTTGACCGCAAAAACACTCAACACGAATACCGTATTGTTCGCGCTTGCGAACATGGGTCTATGGGGCGAATGTGACGAAGAGTTGGGATTGGACAAGTTGGATGACGATGAGATTGTAGAGGATGCTAGTGATGATTTGTATGTATGTTATGCTAACGGTAAAGAATACGATGCGCATTCATATTTCAGAGAACATAAAATACATTTGTGTTTTGGCGGTTCAGGAAGCACGGAGTTTGCCGAGTGGCACGACGATGGCGTGCATCCACAAAACTAAATAGTAAATAATATTCAACATAATGTCCATACCCTTATCTTCTTTGTGTAATCACGTGTTCGGTGGCATGATCAAACCTATTGTTTCTATCGGAGAACTCGTTATTTCCCATGGTGCGTGCACAGTGCATGCCATGCGCTCAATGGGATCACGTATGACGTCATTGAAGCAATCCCGAAGAATAAGAATAAGAATAAGAAGAATCCCTCACAATAAAATCTACATAATGTATATCTATCTAATATATTGATGCCAACAGACAAGTGTGTGCAAAATAAGACTGTCGTCAATAAAGACCCATTTTCTAATAAACCGATAGTATTAGCTACTAAAAAAAGTCGTTTTCTTGAAATAACAACTCGGTATTTTGTGCCCACTCCCAAAACGTTGATATACTATGGTTTCCCCTAATAAAGAGAGCATGAGATACCGTTTGTGGGATGCGTATGGGCGCACGGTCGAACAAACAAAGCATACGATGCGAGACAATAGGAACACGTCATAGTTTTCTCTCTTGATACTATATAGAAGACCTATTAATGTCCATCTCATCTGCCAGTAATCCCCTTATCGGTATCCGAAACGCTATCAATGACGATGACGTACTTGATATGACTATCAACGATGATGATAACGAATCTATACTTGATATGACTATTGACGTGTTATACGAAGACCAATCATCAAAAAGAAAAGCCATGGTGGAAACAGGTTCGGCCGAAAAAACATTTACTGGGAATGCAAGAAAATCTGAAAGTGTTGGTTCAAGTGGCGACACATCCCGTCAAAACTCTACGACTACATTTGATAGTATATCGTCTGAGTTCAAACAGTGTGGTGTCAGTATTCCCAGAAAAGATCTCCGTGATATAATGGCGACTACATTCAAGAAATATTTAACAAGCACTAGTTCCCAACTGAGCTCTGCATGGGGCTCTAATGTGGAAGCATGGGCGAAGTGTAAGAACTCAAAACGTGGAACTGAACCATGTCCCTGTTGTTACTTGTGCTTGTTGCCCATAGTTTCTACCATCCATGGTGGTCAGCCCGAAATGGAACATGTGGTTGCATGTCCCACTGCGTTTAGAACTTTTCCCAACATGGATACGTTACGGTATTACTATCCGTTCATACTGCTGCTGAAGCCTGGTGTGCTGAAGCCTGATGATTATGAGAAAAACACAAAAGATAGGGGACCAACTGGGATCAGTTGTCAGTCCCTTAGAGCAACTATTGAGGAGAGGAGAAGTAGTGGATTGTCCATGTATGCTTTGTGGAACGAATATATAATGAGTAACTTTGAGATATTGAAACAATTGTATCTTTATATAAATTGTAAGTTTGACACAGGCGTGACGATAGATACGGTGAAGGCTGGATTCAAACTTTTCATCATAAGAAAATATAGTGGAGTAAACATGGTATTATTTGGATTACAATCGGGCGCATTTTACCGCATATTTGAGTACTGTTTTGCAGTGATCACACTGTGGTTATACGAATTTGCCTACGCGCATAGGTGGTGTAACCAGACCAAATGGGATGTTATGTTGAATGATACGGGTAGTATTACTAATTTGCTTGGTAATAAACCAGATCCATTTACGGGCAAGGCTAGTAAGATTAATACTACATGGACGGGTACTGACCCCATTAATAATGAGATAAAAACAAATCCAGCAATGAAAACTGAATTTAGGAGCAGACTTACCCCAATACTATCGCGACTAGACGAGATCCCCCCTACACCCCCTACACAACAGCGTGTAATGGATGTATGGGACAAATATGATGATGCCGTTAAAAAATTCAGATTAGTGAGTGGCGATCATTTTGAAGATAATGAGGAAGGAAAGAAAGACATCCAAACCGTGTTTCGGAACCTGAACACGAGACGGATAATTCGTTTTACTGACCTACATAGAAAGGCTGGTCTAGATACACGTCAAGGTAGTAGTATTACTGGTAGTCGTACTACAACTGCTTCTGCTGCTAGTCATAGTTCTAGTTCTAGTTCTAGTTCTAGTTCTATAAGTCAACAACCACCCCAAACAGAAGATGCTGCTGGTAGTATTAAAGCAAAAAAAGAAGAAGAACTACGAATTATTAATGGCAATCTGACCATCGCCAACGCCAACCTCGAGAGAATAAATGGTGAAACCCCCCGTAGCTCGCGATTCGTGGCGGCTAAAAAAGTGTCATTAATGGTTGCTATCGCACGCATAGACGAGTTAGAAATCCAAATGGAAGAAATCAACGCCGAAATTAATGATATTAACTGTGCCGCTCGTCTATATAATACTCCTACAAGGGTTCAGAGGAATCAAGTTCAGAGGAATCAATTTCAGAGGAATCAAGTTCAGAGGAATCAAGTTCAGAGGAATCAAGTTCAGAATCAAGGTGAGAAGCGAATACAACCCGTTTCAACCGAGTCCGAAGGAAATAAATCTCCCCGCAATGATGATAATCCCACTCCTGGTACTGCTGCTGCTGCTGATGCTGCTGGTGTAGCAGAACGTCAACATGCAGCCATAGAACGCCATGTTGGACGCATGAATAAAGGACGCGACATGGAAAGAACCAAAGCTCCAGGTAAGTCGTTCGCCGGTGGGCGAACCCGCAAAGCCCACAAACGCACGCGTCTTCGGTCGCGGCGTACGAACAAAGCCCGCACCCGCAAAGCCCGCAAACGCACACGTCTTCGGTCGCGGCGTACGAACAAAGCCTACAAACGCACGCGCAAGAAACGACCCGTTGTCTTCTCTCTACGATCGTAATCCAAGAGTCAATCTCAGTTGAATGTACGTAGTCATTGTGACGCTTACATTAATATTTATTATCCATGTACTTCAAGTATAGAACATGGATAGTATATGGTTGTTTCCATTGATTATGTTTTTATTGGATTCTGTGTATCTTAGACAGACGGGTATGTATTACAATGCGATAGTTACATCGATTCAGGGTTCTGAAATACATGCTCGGTACGTGTCGGCGTTCTTCTGTTATGTGTTGTTGGCATTTGGGTTGTACTATTTTATTCTTAGAGAGAACCGTCCCGCCTACGAGGCTTTTATTCTGGGCGTGGTTATATACGGTGTATTTGAAACCACTATATACACGATATTTAAGAAATGGAGAATGGGTGCTGTGATTCTTGATACGGTCTGGGGAGGCGTGTTGTTCTATTTAACAACGTTGTTCGTTTACAAAACCCGAACATTGCGTCTTAGTGTAGGTCGTTAGTTTTTTGAAAAAAAATGTGTTACTTGCTGTTCTATCTTTTTTTTCTAAGGAGCCACATGTACTCCTTAGCTCCGCTACTTGTTGTTCCGTGGCTAGTGGTAGTAGTGGTGGTGGTAGTAGTAGCATCGGTTTCGTCTGTTGTATGTTCTGTGCTAGCCCGTTTATACGCCCCAACACCATGCAGTCGGTTGTACACGCCATGCACAATGGGTGTTTTCTGTACCACTTCACCAAGGTCTGTGAGCATGGTGTCAATGTCTGCAATGGATATGATTCCTGCGTCGTAGTAGGATAGCGCAACGAACTTCGCGGGTATAGTTGTGATAAGTTTTCGGAGCGCGTCCTTGGCACATGTGGTGCTATTGAAGGGAGATTTTACCCATGTTTTTGGTTGACCACGGTAGGAGTCGGGAATATCTACAGTTTTGTCCCATATCGCGATGATGTCGAGGAGGAAGTAGTATATTGAATAGGGGTGTTTGTTGTAGGGTGGGTCGAGGTAGGCGAGATCAATGTCCGTATCATTCCCTGCCTCGTCGTCGGCCCATGCCTGTGCGTCTTTTCTGTGGAGTGATACAGTACCGTCGCCACTAACAGATCCATTCCACAAAGGGTAAGGTAGAGTGATGAGTTGTGTGATTCTTTTGCAGTCTATTTTCTTCTTTCCACCGAAGGCGCCGACTCCGTCTTCATCTTTGTAGAAGGCTGCGAATTGTCCGTTGGTGTTGGTGTGCATGGAGCATTCTGCGAGTAGGGGTGCGAGTAGGAATGGTTCTAGCGCGACAGGCACGCGTTCGGACGCGATAAAGTCGCGTATAGCATCAATGCGCCGCGCGTTGGTTTGCGTGAAGTAGCATCGTTCTCCCGCTTGTATATTGTCGTCGTCTTGTGGCGCCCAATACTTGGCGACGTATGCGTTCGTTCCATTATAGTCATCGGAGCATATGTCGGCGAGCGCGTTCGCCTGGTCAATGAGTGAGTGTATGTGTGCCTGTGTCTCAGGGTCTGGTTCGCGTAGGTAGCATTGGTTGCTTATGTGTGCGTAGTGTGCGAGGTCGTTTGCGATGAGGTGTTTGACTCTTTTCATGTTTGTATCCTCCACGTTAGAAACAGAGGTAATAGCGAGTCGTGACACAACTCCAGAGCCTGAGAAGGTGTCAGCGAAGGATATGGGTCTTCCATCTAGCGCCTCTTGTACGTATGCCATGGCGCCTTCAATGTGTGTGAGAAGTTTGCGTTTGTTTCCCATGTAGGTGATGAGTTGTTGTTTGAGGAAGGGAGTAGCAGTTTGTGTTGCTATAGACATGTGTGTGTGGTATGCGTATGCGTATGTGGTTGATATGCGTATATTGTAGGTGGTTATAGTTCTTCGTCCAGTGGAACGACTAAAGGTGTGTTTGTGTTACAAAGTGTTCTAGTTGTACAAGTGTTCGGTTCTGTCATATATACCTCTTGAACGGATGTCCTGCACAATGGGCATTCGGGTCCGACGAAAACTCTGTTACGGTAACGGGAAGTGTTTGCATAGATGGATTGTGAATATCCATCGATGCATGTGTAACAGAATATATGGAGACATGGGTTACATACCGCTGCATTGTCTTTGTCAATATGTTCGATGCATATGGGACAGGATGTTATAATGGGTTCGTTGCTTCCTGAACCGAAGAGTTTGTATGCGTTCGTCACGATGTCTGCGTCAATACGTATATTGATATGAGGGGCGATATTTGTACCATTTCCATTTCCATTTCCATTTGTGTCATCATCTGTTTCTGTTCCGAAACCAGCATCTCTGTTCGCCATGATCCGTGTCATGAGTATTCCGTCCATGGGATAGTAGTATTGGTGACGGACGACTTGTTGTCGTTGTTGTTGTTGGTACGAATGTGTTGGTGGTTGTAGTATTTCCATCACGGGATTAGGAAGAGGAGACACGTATTGTATATATATGTTCGCTGACTCTGCTATAATCATTCCCGTGATTGTCGTTCTATTGACCAGTCGTACGATTGTCTCTGCGATTCTGTCCGCCATTTTTTTCGCACAGAGCGGCATAACAATTGTGATGAATGTATCAAATAGCATTTTGTATGCTATATTATCAGTGTGTGATTTTATGCGGATAGGTGTGCACTCTCCCTCATACGTATTATACTCATTGTGGTTCCACTCACTCTCATCATCATTCCAGTATTCGCATATGGGTATTACGACGGATCTGGTGATTGCAGATAGTGCATAAATGGAGCTTGCGATGCGCAATAGTCCTGCTACCCAGAAAGAATACCGCGGTTGACGTGCTGCGAATGCATTATAGTGTCGGTTCATTGGATTAGTATGTATGTGTTTGTACACCTTTGGACATTTAAGTTCGCACAAAAATACGAAAATGTAAAACTGTAAAAATGTAAATGGTCGGTTGGTCGCCTGTGTGGTTGTCCAAATGTACTAAATGTAATAAATCCATCAGTATAAAGCTTGAATGATAATATGTACAGAGATATCTGCTCCATATTATTATGCCGACTTCCAAATCAACCGATCCGACTCCGACTCCGACTCCGACTCCATTACAAACTCCATCCCTGGTCAATACACACCACAACTACTGGTGTCCGTGTTGTGAATATGGTGCGCGCACCGCCAGCCAGTTTCGCAATCATTTGTACACGAATCGTCACTATCGTGCATGGAGTCGTAGGCATACACAGAATCAGAATGAACAAATAACGATCACTGTGGAGCCTGTGGAGTCATGTATATCCCCCGATGTCGGTGATGATGTCGTTGATGATACCGTTGATGATGTCGGTGCCGATGATGCCGATGTCAGTGAGTGTGAAATGGCTTCAGAGATAGAGATAGATACAGATACAGAGACAGAGATAGATACAGAGGCAGAGGCAGAGATAGATACAGAGGCAGAGATAGATACAGAGATAGAGACGGAATCGGAATCGGAATGGTCTACTATACCAACGTTCTATAATCGTTACAATCGTTACAATCGTTACAATCGTACCAGTAAGATTGATTCTTCTGTAAATCATATCATCAACGAGAAGAATCTCGTAGAGTATGAGCTGTTTACGACCCGTCTCATGATTCTTGGTGGATTTATCATGGGTATAGTGGTGGAACAATACCTATCATATTATTATGCTACAACAACTAGTTATATGGGTGTAGATGGGGGGGTATGTGAGTGTTAGATTTACACCACCGAATATTCAAACTGTAAATGGTGGAGCCTGAAGGGCATAATTACAAATGCGTATGCTACCTACCTCCTCTTAACCGAAGAACCAAATGGAGCGTGCTTTCTTTCTGTACGTTGTAGTCGGCCAGAGTGCGACCATCTTCCAGTTGTTTTCCTGCAAAAATTAGTCGTTGTTGATCGGGTGGGATACCTTCAAGGTCTTGGATCTTCTGTTTGACTGCGTCTATGGTGTCGCTGGGTTCAACATCAAGTGTAATCGTTTTACCTGTGAGGGTTTTGACGAACAATTGCATTATGTGATATTCATATATTATATATTGCGCCATGAACCGAGTCTAGTCGAATCCGTTCAGAATTGAAAGATGTCCATTGGAGGACGAGTTAGACATAACCCTCCAATCAGAGTAACTATAGTTAGTAGTAGTTTTACAATACCAAAACTACTTCTTGACTATTTACCAAGAACATTATATCTGTCCATGCAGCAAATAAACGAGTATGTCTATCATCCTAAAGTTGAGACGGAGGAAGAAGAAGTAGTACAAGTAGAAAACAATCCAAAGAAGAAGAAGAAGAGGTTGGTGATAAAGGCGCGACCCGCACCAGTACCAGTACCAGTACCAGTACCCGTACCCGCACCCGTACCAGTACCAATGCCCGCACCCGCAAAAGAAGACGAAGATGCCTTCGTCCTCCAGACGATGCTTACGTGTCTGGGTAACAAGCGTTCCCTCGTGAGTAACATTAGAGACATCGCCGACGATGTGCGTCGTCGCTTAGGTTTGGGTCTAGGAAAAGACAAGCCCCTGCTTCGTATACTGGATGGGTTCAGTGGTTCTGCCGTGGTATCACGCAAGCTGTCCTACATCGCATCGTCTCTGCATACAAACGACATGGAGGAGTATGCGTATTTGATGGCCAAGTGTTCTGTGGAGACACCATCGTCGGAACACCGTGTCCAAATAGCGATACATATAGATCGGATGAATGCACTAGCTGCGTCGGGTCCGTATGTGCGTGGTTTCGTGTCGGAGTTGTACGCGCCCAAGGACACTGCGAACATTGAGATGGGAGAGCGTTGCTTCTATACGCAGGAGAATGCACAGATCATCGATACATTGCGTGCCTACATTGCAGACGAGGTGCCTACAGAGTTGCAAGCGTATTGTCTGGTTCCTTTACTGAACAAGGCGAGTATTCAAGCGAATACGTCTGGAGTGTTTAAGGGGTTTCATTCTGAGAATGGTGTGGGTAAATGGGGTGGTGCTGCAGGTGGATCTTTGCCGCGGATAACGGGTCCTATCCGACTGGATATGCCAGTGTGGAACACGGCGTCCGCGTTCGTGGGGCGTGCGACGCGGCAAAACATCAACACCCTTCTCGCAGGAGATGAGTTTGCAGATGGGAGTTTGGATTTGGTGTATTTGGACCCTCCTTACAACCAGCATCCTTACGGGAGTAACTACTTCATGTTGAATCTGATCGCGACGAACACGGCTCCTGCTCCAGAGGTATTGTCGCGTGTGTCTGGAATCCCGAACACATGGACTCGGTCGGACTACAATTACAAGAAGAGTGCGACCACGGCAATGAGTGAATTGATTGAGTCGTGTTTACGTAAGAGTGCTTATGTGTTAGTATCTTACAACGACGAGGGTATCATCGATGATGCGACATGGGCTACGATATTGGCTCCATATAACATGGAATTGTTTGAGATAAAGTATAACACTTATCGTGGGTCGCGTAATTTGGCTGGGCGCAGTGATAAGGTGATGGAGCGCATGTATCTGATTTGGCGCAAGTAGGTAGGGTATACGAAAGTATGATGATGTATATATTTTTATTCGAATATACCCCACTCCTTATTATATACGGGTGTTTGTCCTGTGCCTCGGACCTGTGCTACGTTACCCATTGTTCCTGGATATGCAGTTTCATCCTCTACCTTGTATTCACCAGTGCTAGGGTGAATAGGTACGTAGAGACCATCATATCTCGTATGTAATGATAGGGGTTTGTTGTTAATTGCACTTGTTGCTGAGCCTGTTGCTGAGCCTGTTGCTGAGCCTGTTGCTGAGCCTGTTGCTGAGCCTGTTGCTGAGCCTGTTGCTGAGCCTGTTGCTGAGCCTGTGCCGCCCTTTCTGTGTCTAGTTTTCTTGTTGCTACTCATTCTTTTCTTGTGTGTGTGTGTGGTGCGTCTTCTCTGACGACGACTCTTTTTCCTACGGGTCTTTCTCTGACGGCGACTCTTTCTCCCATGGGTCCTTGTTCTGCGATTCTTACGTGTTCCGTATCCCCCGAACGAGTTATGGCGAGGTATCTTATCTATTCTAGATGTAGATGCATTATGTGTGAGTCGTTCCAGTGGGGTTATGGGAGCGTTTGTTGATACCTTTTGGTTTTGCCTGGGTCGCTTTCTGGAAGAACTGGTTGAACTTATCGGATCAAATGGATTGACATTATTGAGTGTAGGTGGTAGTGGTGGGTCGCCACGAATGACAGGACTCGTGATACCAAATCCATGTTCAACATCTCCTGTGGCGTAGAGTGATGGAGCACCTGTACTACTACCTTCGGCCGCGATCCATTGTCCGTTTATAGCAGGGTATCCCTGAACGATGTTACGTTTGAATCCTGCATTATTTCTTATCGTTTCGTTTGTGGAATTGATTCTAGATTTTCTCCCTGGTTTGAGCATGTCGAACCCAGCTTCGCGAACGAATCGGTTTTCGGGTGAGATGAATGGGTTGTTTCCATGTTTGTCTTCAGATGGCCAGTCCTCTTCGTCGCTCTCTCCTTCTTGTCTAGGAACCTGTATCCGTTGGCTTGGGGGTGTTTTTCCTGCTAAAATATACGCGGCTATCATTTCGTCATTATTTTTTGGTAACGCCCAGTCCATATGTTCGGTTCCTGCTGGAATATTGGTCATCATAGTCTATATAATAGGGTGTGAAAAACAAAAAATATATACATTTTTTGTTTTTGTTTGTTTTTGAATAACTATTCTAGTAGTAGTGCCACCTCCTTCGTCGCAAGTTCAACGATGCGTTTGCTGACAGCGAGGTATTCGTGTGGCATCCATAGGGATGATTTGTGTGGCATTTCGTTCCACTTGTGCGCCTTGACGCACACGGTTGCGACGGACGCGAATGGAATGTATTTTCCCATGGTTCGTTTTTGGATACGGATGTTGGCGACCAGGTTACGCATGTCTTCAGTGACTTTATTTTGACTGGTTACATCAGTCTCAGTCTCGGTCTCATTATTAGTGATGTACATGCTGTGGTTGGGAACGCAGTAGTTGCCGATCTCTAGTCTCGCTGCGATGGTTTCTGAATGATGAAAGTCGCATCCCGATGCGAACACGACGGATGGGAAGTAGGGTACGTGTGCGCACATCATCTCCTCTGCGCGTACGTTCTTGAAATATCTTTCAATTGCGTTGCCTGTTGCCTGGCGTGGTTTTCCTGCTGCATGAAGTTTGTCGTTGGTGCCTTGTACTTTGTCTTCACCAATGTAGAGTGGGTATTGTTTGCCTTTAACGTTCCACATGATGATACCTGCGTCTGGTCTGATTCCACGTGAGGAGCTTGTTTTCAGTAGGGGTTTGATATCGAGGTTCTCTTTCTCCGCATCTGTTCTACCAAGAGTGAACGATGGGTCGCGCATGAACTCTTCTAGTTCATGAAACTCTACAAACTTGAAGTACTGTATGCATCCTCCGTGGGGTGTGATAAGATCGCGTGCGTAGGCGAGTAGGGGGTCAATGATAGTCTTGAGATTTCCCTCACTGACATTGGAGTCATCAACGAGTGTGCGACCGTCTTTGTGCATGGCGATGTGTCTGTTACTGAGTCCGATAGACTGACTGGGTGTCACAACAATCGGAGGAGACAGAGCCATACCAACAACAACAGCAACAGCAGCAGCAAGCGGGGTTTCCGTTGGAGTTGGAATTGGAATTGGAGTTGACGTCTGTGACATGGTGATAAGGGTTCGCAAGAAGAGTCTAATGACGTTCTATGTATGTATGATGCTATACCTAATATGTATCAATGTATTTCAATTTGTCGGAGGAAAAGTACTAAAATATATGCATATTGTATGACGACTATTCGAAGAAGACGTGCCACCATCACTAGAACCAACTCTAAGCGACACAAGACTAAGAGACGTACCACTACCAAGTCAAAGAGGCGTACCACTACCAAGTCAAAGAGGCGTACCACTACCAAGTCAAAGAGGCGTACCAAAACGATGAAAGCTGGTTCAGGATATACTAGACAAATAACGAATGCCCAGAAGATCGCGTACGCCCGTGAGAAGGGGTCAGAGATTCCTGATAAAACATTGCTTCGTATTCTGAATAAATGTACGGAGGATCAAGTGAAAGACATGAGTATAGAAGATATTAACAAAAAATATATCACATGGCGAGAGTTAGAGACTGAAAATCGGAAGAAACTACGGGCATTGAAACGTGAATCTAAGTTGTATCCTCCCTCCAGTAGTAGTAGTAGTAGGGGCGCACAAGTGGGACGAGTCAAAAAAGCGTCCAACAGTGCGTCATGTGGAGTGAAATATGGCAAGGAAAGAAGTGGATTGGGTTTAGTAGCATGCTATGACGCCGCTGAGAAAGAAGAGGATTTCGAAAGCCCTTTGAAAAACTATACCCTGGATCCAGAGGAGGATTTTGATGTGAATACTCCTGGACGGTTGTTCCATGCCAGCGAACCTGCTAAACCGTGGTCGAGTCCGAGTAGGGGTATCTCGTCTCAGCGAAATACTATTGCGAACGTCCAAAACTTGTTTCCTCCACAACCTCCACAAGCGAACCCCATTGTTGATGATACCGACTTCTCTGATTTAGGATTTGATATGGGAATGAAACAACAACAACAGCATGGCGATTATGACAAATAAGTTTATGAATGACGGTGACGAGTTTTACTTAGTTTGATTGTTGTTGCTGTTGCTGTTGCTGTTGCTGTTGTTATCAATGATAACTTGGTCCAATTGTTAGATGTGATGGGGATATTTGTTCTTTCTTACGATACATCTCAATGCTTATGTCTAGTCCATCTATTATTTTGAATCTTTTTTGTTGGAAATCTGTGAAGTCTTTCTTTGGAACATCCTTTGGATATTTATAACCAGTTTCTTTTTCTACTATTTCCACCATTTTTTCATCTCGTTCTTTCTCAATTTGATCTAATTTGGATATAGTCGTTGCGTTCTTTATTCGTTCAATAAAGTTGTTCTTCAAAGTTGTAAAGTCAATGGACTCCATATATATAGTAATATTATGCAAGTTATTCTTAATTCAAAATGGGTTAGCAACAACTAATAAGTTTATGAGCGATGGTGACGAATGGATTTTCTGCGGTTGTTTCTGATTCCAGCCTCCCCAAAATTGACCCACTATTCTACCGCAGCAACTAAATACATAGTAATACCAACAAGAAGATGCGCGACCATACCATTGTAATTTCCCCTAGTCTGATCGTTGATTACGAAGTGGGTCAGACCGCTCAAGAGAATCATGATATCATTGATACCGCTGCGCCCACGGATCTGTGGTTCCATGTGACGGGGCGTCCGTCGTGTCATGTGATTGCGCACGTGCCCGAGGAAGTGTTCGGTCTCGCGTCCAAGGCGCGTCGCGATGCGCTGCGCAAGATCAGTAAGCAGGGTGCGGTATTGTGTAAGCGGTATTCCAAGTACGCTTCTGAGAAGAACCTGAGCATGGATGTGGTGCGCGTGGCCGACGTGACGAAGACGGCGATACCAGGATCGGTGACAGTGACTGATGGATCCACTACACTTGTGGTGATATAAATACAAAGAAAAAGGGATAATATTATTTACGTATATGTATTATTTTTTGTTATAAGATGGTGATGTTACGAGTAGAACGGTTTGTTTTGTGGATCATGTATATCGTGGAGGGATAGCAGTGTCATTGCGACAAGCATCTCTTCACGAGTCCTTTGTGCGAAGGCTTTGGCTCTAATCTGTCGGATGGTGGTATATGGTCTCTTGTAACGACCGATGAAACCATGTCGTCTGTGGTGGTTACGAAACCACTGAGAACCACACGGTAGCAGTCTATGGGATTGTGGGAATAATAATTTAGTATATCGCCCAATAGGTCGCCCAATAGATCGCATAAGAGGAGGAGTAGTAAGAGGAGTAAGAGGAGCCTGTTCTTGCTGTTCTTGCTGTTCTTGCTGTTCTTGCTGTTCTTGTTTCGTTTGTGCGCGTGTTTTGACCATGGTTGTCTTTACTTAGTATATACATGGGACACTAATGCGGGATTCTAAATCAATTCTTTTACTGACCAATCTAATCAGTTACATACTAAGTCCGTTAGCGCATGCGTCGGAGACCATATCGAAGTACTCCTGTGGTGTTTTCCTCCTCAATCCTATGGCCAGATTTCTGCACACGACCTCCGATGGTTGTTCGTCTGGATCGTATCCGTATTTTTCGTAGAACTGTTCATCGTCTTGTTCGTGTTCTTGTTGTGCAGCCCATACAATGCGTTTGGATTCGTCGTCGGGTGCGCCGCCGTGCGCCGCGATGCGCTGCGCCCAGAGCGGTGAGCGATGTGCGTAATACTCCCAATGGAATCCGTATGCGCGTCTGACTGCGTCGCTCGCTCCTGGTGTTATGTCGTCGTTATCGCCATTATCATCATACTTGCAGAAGGATTTTTCCTCGGACATGGACATGACGGTAACGTGTTGTAACATTTTATCTGCTCGTATGACCGTACCAGTACTAGTGTCAGTGCCAGTGCCAGTGCAACCATCGTGTTCGTGTGCGGGTACAAAGAGTTTCTTCCCCATTTTGAGTTTGCGTGCGTATGCGCCGACGAGCGCGAGGCGCGCGACGCGTTCCACGTCTTCTGGAACCCCAATATCTCCCCCCGCGAGTTTGTGTGGGTTTGTGCGTAGTTTGTCTAGGTTTCTAAAGAGTGTGAGTATCTTCTTGCAGTTGGTGGGTGCGATACCGTCAAGGAGGAGGCTGTTTAGTTGAGGGGAGTCAGTGATCATGATATCGCACTGGTCTGATGTGTAATCGGGGAAGAAGGGTATCGTGTCGTCTGTATCTGTCGCGGTCATGCATGATCGTAGCACATCAATGTTGAAGGGCCTGATCATGAGGTTAGTGATGATGTCATATGTAGCACATTCTGCTTCATTTGAATCAGTGGTACATCCCCTTAACCGTTTGGTTTGTTTGAGGAGGTAGTTGTAGAACTCTGGGTTGAGCGAGAAGTAGTAGTTGAAGTATGCGTTCCATAAGATGCTTATGAGCGTGTCGGTGAGCCCTGAGTGTAAGAGTTCCATCGCCCAGAACTGGGCCTTGTCCGTGTTTTTTAGCAAGAGGTTAGTGGCTAGGGAATGACATACGTCTTCCTCCACGTACAGGTAGCGTGTGAACACAAAGTCTTCTCCTATGTCGGTCATTGTTTTGTATAGTATAGCGTGGGTGAGTATATCTATACCCGATTCAATTTTTATGAACAAGTTGGATACGTTTTATTATCGCGTGGTACAGTATAAGTATGCCCAGCAAGAATCCCTGGATCCTACACATGGCTGCCACGCGCAAGAAGCATCCTGGAGCAAGCTTTAAGGAGATTGCTGGTTTTGCCAAGAAATCTTATAAACCCGTTACAGGAAAGGCGTCCCATAGCAGACGCAAGTCCAAGGGTAAGAAGTCCAAGGGTAAGAAGTCCAGAGGCAAGAAAGGTGGAAGACGCACGCGTGGTCGTGGTCGTGGCCGCCAGCACGGCGGTGGCGAGGACGATGAGGACACCACCACCACCAGCGATGATACCACCAGCGACACCACCGATAATACCAGCGATGATACCACCACCAGCACCACCAATGATACCACCAACGGTGATGGTTTCAAAGGAATTCTAGATAAGCTCACTGGCGGTCGCCGTCGTCGCAGCCGTCGCAGCCGTCGCAGTCGTGGAAAGAGTTCGCATTAATATGCCGACGAATATCTACCCGTGTAAAAAGAATGTAGCGATGTAGCTACTAAAATAGTTGAAATAGATAAGATATAGATAACATAGAATCCTTCTCTGCGTTATGTGTAATAATAATATGAGACAACCATTATATAGATAAATCGTATGATGAACATGCTTACCAACCATCAAGTGCCAGTGCCAGTTCAAGTGCCAGTACCAGCCCCTCCTGCGTTTTCTACGTACGCGATTAGTACGCAGGTATATTTGGATAACGTCTCGCGCGAGTACATCACAATATTGACGATCGATCGAATGCCTGTAGAGAACACTCCGTTTCGTGACATTGTTCAATCCATCAACTCTCCTCCTCTATCCTCTTATGGGTCTGGGTACGGGGGTAGTTTAAATGTGGGTAGAGGAGGGAGTTCATGTTCGTGTGTGTATGCGTTGATGTCGCTAAGTCCGCATAGGTTTGGGGGTGGGGGTAGGTACAGCACCCACATGGATACGAGCGAGATCCCCTCTTTAATCTCGTTCCTGGGTCAATGTGGGTACCGTGTGGATGCGCAGGTAACGCAGCTGATGTTAGGTATAGGTGTTCCTGGAAATGGATCTGGAAATGGATCTGGAAATGGAATTGGATCTGGAAATGGAATTGGATCTGGTAATGCGTCTAGGTTGGTGTGTTACATCAACATTGGCCAAATATGATCCTAGTACAAAATTGAAAAGAAACGAGTGGCGGAGTGTACGAGTATTATCTAATCCCAACTCTATATAATATATATATCCGTTATCCATTCGTCCGACATATTCAGTATGCCTCCGAGACTGATTGTGAAGAAGCGTCCAGTCCCAGTCCCAGAACCAGAACCAGAACCAGTCCCAGAACCAGAACCAGTAATTGAATCTACAAAGAAGAAGAAGAAGGTGGTAGTTGTGAAGCGAATGGTGCCAAAGAAGAAGGTGGTTCAACTAGATGTACCTGTTGCTGTACCTGTTGCTGAGCCCAAATCCATGGATCAGTACCTGATCACATTAACCGACCGCGACCGTTCCGTCATGGCCATTGCGAGTGAGCATCTAGGAACATCATTCTGTTTGGAAAAAAGTGTAGGATTTGTGGAGTACATGCTCTAATTAATAATATTCTATGTATATGGATGAAAAATAAAACGATTCTGTTTTATTTTTCATAAAGAGTGAATGTATTGATAGTACTAATCAAATCTACTTACTTTACTTACGATCTTTTGCGATAAGAACGCGACTTGCGTCGGCGAGTATGCATTCTATTTTTGCGACAGTATCCGCGCACATTATTTCTCTTGACGGTGCGACAACCCCTAATTTTGCGACACTTACGTGCGGTTTTTCCTTTGCACAGACTCTTTCCCATGATGTATGTGTATACATGTACGTGAGATAAAAAAGAGATGCGCCATTTCTTCTAACGAGTCCGCACAATCTTGGAAAAGGGGACGACAACGAGAGACGAAGAAGAAGAAGATGAAGAATTATGTGTATGTTGTCGTCCTCTCCTCTCTCCCCCAGATTGATTTGATGGTGTTGTTACAGGAGGAGGGAGTGGTACCTTGTGTTTGAGTTTCAGGATGGTCTCTGAGTATCCGTCCAAGAACGCCTCCGCCGTGGCCGCGCCCGCCTGTGTCGTTGCCATGGCCATCTTAACGAGCGCATCGAGGGATGTGACTGCGGCGAAGGCCGTCCCGATAATGGGTACGGCTGACAGTACGCTCGTGCTTGCGATCAACATGGAATGAAGAATAGTGTCTAGTGCTTTGGTCAGCACGGGTGCGAGTTTCGGCAGTACGCGTTCCATGACGGGTTCGGCTTGTGCGGCGAGGTCGTCAGACATGTTGCTTATCTCTTCAAGAACCTTTTTGAGCGGTTCTATAAGGTTGGCTGCCTCTACAGTCTTTGACGCGATAGCGAGTTGTTCTTTGAGAATGACGACAGTAGAAAGAATCCCAGCCTGTAGTTGAGGTGCGAATACTTGCGCTTGCATGTTAAATACTTTTAGGTATGATGATATGATGGCACCCGAGACGGATAATGGAACCTTTGCGAGTTTGAGCAATGGGTCTGTGATGCTGGTGTAGAGTACAGTGGCGTTATCTATTTTGTCGTGTATCTCGGAGGTCACTGAACCATCAGAAGATGAATCTGCTAAACTACCACTACTATTTGCAGGTTTGAGTCCCGCGAGGGATGCGGCGCCCACCGCGGCCATCCCGATGGTATTTTTGACAATGTTTCCGCTGACCATTCCTACTAGATCAGTGAAGCCTACCCGGTTCGCCGCGAAGTATTCTTTGGTAGATACCTTTTCCCCTCCTAGCTCGCCTCCTGTCTGGCCTGATTGTTTGCGGGTTAATGTGCGCTTGGTTTTGGTCTTATTATTCTTAATGTTTCTACCTTGTCCAATTATATCCGTTTTTCTGTTTCTGGTTCGGTTCCTGTTTCGGACCCGCATAAATTGTATATGTGGATATGGTTATAGTATGGCAACATAAGATTTGACATGCTTTCTGTGCGATGCAATCATTATATTGATACCTGAAGGAGTTGTTGTTGTTTTTTGTACTCAGCAAAACTGACATTTTTATGAACCGATCTAGGTACTGGTACTGGTACTGGTACTAATGCTGATGTTGGTTCTCCCTCTCCCTCTCCCATTTCATCTTCCGTGTCACTGATATTGTCGGTATTCTTAGTAGGTGTGTTGCGTAGAACGACGAGGTCTGACATCCTACCGATCCGAATGAATCGTGGTCCAACATTTACCGTTACCTTTGTTGGGGAGGTAGTTGTTATAGTACTACTAGTACTAGTCGCAGTGCCCTTCTTCACGTCCGTTTTTGCCTGTGTAAACTTGGCGAACATTGCGCTGTTTTTGCCACTGTGTAGTCCAGCCCCAGTCTTACTTGTTTTGTCTTTTCCCGATGATTTTGTGGCGACGTCTGGTATTGGTGCATGTTCCATGAGATGCGGTGCATGAAATTGTACCGCGAACTTCCTGGCTACGGTATGTAATAGGTTGGTGGGAATGGAGTTGTTTGCGTAGTACGTGAATGCGCTGCGATCCGAGTCGTATCGCATCGCTACCCAGCCTCTCGGAGTGAGTTCCATGACGATATTGTTTGATAGAATGCGACTACTGCTACTGCTACTGCTACTGCTGGAAATCTTTGCGAGTTTGTCTGCGTATTTCGTTTCATACATTTCCAGTAGCGTCAGTGGTAGGATCGTTGGTGGGAGAATGATGTCATCGATGATCCATGGAACCCGATGAACAGATTGAGACCATAATTGTAGTATCGCGCTGCATACTAAGCGGGTAGACCATCTTACCCAACTCTCTGGCTGGTATTGAAACGTTTGAGTTTCTGATTGAACTGTTGTATCATCAGTCTCAGTACTAGTACTAGTACCACCAATTCGGGTCCGACTTGCAAAATGTACGACGGTGTCAGCCACTTGCCCTATCGCCTGGAACACGAACATGAAGGGGAAAAACGAGAATAAGATGCTTCCTATAAAAGGATGATGTGCTGAATTATATTTATCCATGAAACTGTTGTTGTTGTTGTTGTGCGAACAAACGAGGAACGTAGTAGTCTGTATTACTATTGAATACTCCGTCTAAACTGTGTTGTACTATAATTAGGTCAGTCCAAAAACAGTAAAAATGGGTAGCCCATCTTTACTGTTTATTTATGTTTTTGTTAGTTAGTTAGTTAGACCATGCGCGCCCGCATGCTCATCAATTGTTCTATTTCGTTCGCCATGTCGGCACAGTCGATGATCTGGTAGCTACCGCATAGCGTGTCGGGGTGGAGCACCACTAGCCGCATGTTGCGCACGATCTTTCCATATTTGCGCTCCAAAATGTACTTGTATGTGTTCAGTTGGAGACTGTAGTGCCAGAAGTTGGTATTAGGGACGTGTTGGATGCATTCGGTGGATGCCACGTCACCAAAGTTGTTGGTGCGTACGATCTCTTTGGCGCGTTTCCAGTCGTATATATCTACTGTTCCGTCATTGTTTTCATATACCATGTCAATGGAACCTGCCAGTTTCAGGTCGTTGTCATAGATCATCCATTCTGTGCGGAATGGTGTTTTCTTGGCGCACTGTTCCAAAACGAATCGGAGGAAGTAGTCCCACTCCACTGTATTGTTGTTGATAACGCAGTCGCCATCGGCCTTGTCTTCCATGTAGGATTCATATAGTATTTGATGGTCGGTGGAAACGAGATTATCGTCTTCATCCACAAGGTGTTGGTTCATGAAGCATTCAATGTCGGCGTGCAGTTTGGTGCCTTCACTGCTCGCGACTGCACCATTGTCTTTCCATAGCTTCTTGATTTGTGCTGGGGTCATTCCCCAGTACTTGTTGTCCTCGTTCCAGTTTCTCCCCGCCATCATCTTCCTGATGATGAGGTCGCCATCGAATGCAGGGAAGTGTGAGTGGTTCCATTTGGTGACGCTGATATAAGTGGATCTTGGATCGTTAGTGATGGTATATTTGTGCCACTTTTCTTCGAATCGGAGGTAGGTGTCTCTTTCATGTGCGTTGCGCTTCTTGAGTACGTCGACGAATATAGGTAGTTGATGTGTCATATTGTTGAGTCCGTGACGAATATATGCATATATTGTGTTTATGTCTAAGCGTTATCTGTGCTTATCCCATTCAATTCTTTGAACTGTTGTGGTCCTTAGCGCAAGTTCTACTGCTTAACCTAGTACTGTAACCAACTATCCGTTTCAATCTTTTTTATGTTCAGGAATGAACCTTCCTGTGTCATCGGTGATCTTTGCGTCCATCATTGATTCATCTTTTCTCTCTGCGATCACGAGGAAGGATACATTTGCACACGATTGTTCGTTCTTGCACGTGATGTGAAGTATATTGGTTCCGACCTCCATTTTTCCTCGTACTGGGTCCCAGTCGCTCTCATTGGTGGTGAATATGGATGGGTTTGTGCACAGGCTAGCAAAGGTGCCTTCTGTCATGTGGAATAATTCATCAATATTGATACGTGCGCATCCCGCGACCAATGTGACTGTGTCGCGGTAAAGCAGGTCCAGTCGTGGTGCCTCCACGCTCGCGTGTTTGAGAACGTATCCTTGTTCTTTCATTTCTTTCAAAGGGTGTTCAATGGTGAAGTTCTTTGCTTTTCCTGTGATGATGCCTGATGTGATTACGTCGGTGACGTAATTGTTTCCCAAAACGATTACATTTGACTTATTGACGCGTGCACCTGCGCCTATAGCGGTTGCATTGACAATGGTTGGATTCGTGACGTCGGCGCCTGCTCCAACTGCTGTGTTATGTGAACCAGTCACATTGTATGCGAGCGCTTGCAGTCCGAGTGCGGTGTTGTAGTTTCCATGTACGTTATTGATGAGCGTTTCGTATCCGAATCCGCTGTTCGCGTATCCTGTTTTGGTTTTCATGAGTACACGTCTTCCTGTGGCAACATTGTACTTGGCCGTATCCGTCACGTATAACAGGTTGTCTGACCCGACTGATGTGTTTTCCAAAGCGTCTGTGACGTGTGAGGAGTTGATTCCATCTTTTCCGTTGGTTCCGTCGTTTCCGTCCATTCCATCAACACCTGGTTGACCCTCTGGGCCTATCAGATGTTCCCAAGTGGGATCAATGGGGTATGTGTGTCTGATACACGAGTTGTTGGTCACACCATCATTGTTTATGCTACCATTAGTTTGTGCTGTTTGTAACACCGACCCATCTGCAAAGTAGATTCCTCCGACCTGCATGATGGAACTTCCTGATAGATCTACATGACTATTTATGATGGTTCGTGTGTTTATTGCGCCTTCGTATCCTGTGATGATCTGGTCTGTATGTACGGAGTGCGCTGCGTTCGTAATATTCTGTTTGCTGTTATACGCAAGACCTCCGAACTGCTTGAATGATGTCATTATGTATGTACGTATACTAACTATACACATAATAAAGCGCCTATATTACTCTACTGAAGAAGTCCGTCCGATTCAGATGGTTTACTCTTATTATTATCTTAGCCACTTACGAGATTCGAACTCGTGGCCTACACCTTACAAGGGTGTCGCTCTACCCCTGAGCTAAAGCGGCGGGTTATTGACAAAACAAACCAAAACACAAATAATATTTAGCCACTTACGAGATTCGAACTCGCGACCTACACCTTACGAAGGTGTTGCTCTACCCCTGAGCTAAAATGGCAGCATGAAATGGACCATAATATGACAATCGTTACAAAAAAACAAATAAACACCCTAAGCCACCTACGAGGTTCGAACTCGCGACCTACACCTTACTAAGGTGTTGCTCTACCACTGAGCTAAAGCGGCAATGTATCGTCACATCATTCCTTGACTCATGACGGACCTCATTCCCAATTTCGGGTGACAGAGATACTATATTACAGGAGTTGTCTCTAATTCATTTATACCAATGTCTATCATCTATCACTCGCTCATACTGAAACTCTTAATGTATTCGTGTAACGGTGTCGGTCCGTTATTTCCTCTCTCTCTTTTCTTCTTCGTCCTCTTCTTCTTTTTCTTTGTTCTCTTCTTTTTCGTTCTCTTCTTTTTCTTTGTTCTCTTCTCGCTAAGACTACTTACCGCTGGGACGGAGCGGTCACCCTTAATAAAGCTCACTGCATGCGTAGTCTTATCATAAAGCAGTGCGGGGTATCCATGTATAGATGGATCGTTGATGTCAACGGGTACGGGTAGTAGTATAGGTGCATTACGTGTGCATTTTTTGGTGGAAGAGGATGTAGATGGTGAGTTTCTTCTTCTTCGTCGTCTTCGTGTGTGTGGATTGTTGGTCAGTATAGTAGGGTTAGGATATGTATTTCTGTTTGTTGTATTGTTAGGTGATTTAACAATCACTACAGAAAATGATTGCGAATGTGATCGTTTCTTTGGTACTGCATATATAGTTGTCATCTGATATGTATGTTACGCGTGGGTTATCACTACCTATATACGGAACGTACGAAACGGTATACTATACGCATCTAAAAGAATTGAATAACAGTGAGGGATGTATAATTGTATTATCTTTTACGAATTACATTGCATACAGCATAACCTCAGATGAATACGAATACCAACATCAACAACATGGATAACATTGATAACGTGCCCGTCACCAATATTCCACAGGAACAGGAACAGGAACAGGAACAGGAACAGGAACAGGAACAGGAACAGGAACAGTCTATGGAAGATGTACTACCCATCATGTGCAGTGACAATATATACCCGATACAATCTCCTGATATCGCGCACAGCAATATTGCAACAACAACAGTGGAACCAGTACACTGTGATGGGTTGGAGTTGTATGCAAATGCAATGATAATGCGTGATAATGTAATGGTCCCCTCATTACACTCGCAACCGATGATGGGTGCAGCAGCCCCGCGACCACTACTAATGCGTTCGGATTCAATTGCCATCACCCCTCCACCACTAATGCGTTCGGATTCAATTGCCATCACCCCTCCACCACTAATGCGTTCGGATTCAATTGCCATCACCCCTCCACCACTAATGCGTTCGATGTCAAGTGCCATCACCCCTCCACCACTAATGCGTTCGATGTCAAGTGCCATCACCCCTCCACCACTAATGCGTTCGATGTCATGTGTCGCGCCACCATTACTCTCGCGGTCAGAATCTTCGTATGGTTCTTCCACCTCTCCCTACATACCAAATCCAAACATGTCAATAGACACCGTATTCTATCACATGTCTTCGGACTTGGAATTGGAACTGGACTCGGATACCAATGACGAGATGGACGTAGTAGTAGAGGAAGACGAAGTAGAGGAAGAACAAAAAGAGACAGGTTAAAATATACACGAGAAACAATGGTGAATGAACTATGACTGCATGGGTGCTAATGAAAATAATTATATATTCTGACATAATCTACTTAACAAACAAACATTATTCTATGTATTTCTTTTTCCTCCACAACTGGAACACCCGATGCCTTGGGTATGTTTATAGAACATGTCGTTCATGGTGGAGTATAATAGAATATGTGTTTGTTGATGTTGTGGTTGTTGTGCGTGTGCGTGTGGGGTTGCAGCAGCAGCAGCAGGAGTAGTACGATTGATATTTGTTCTATTACTACTACCTCCATCCGATCCCGAGAACTGCATAGATATACTGCGAGGCATCCTATCTGTATTTGTATATAATACACAGATATGATTTACATATGACTTTTTACGTAAGTAAGGTAGTGTCATCTATTTATTCCGATAACGTAACTACTGCGCTCTCTAGTTCCTCTAGTATTGTGATCTCTCTCTGGTAAGCTTCTAGAAGGGTGGTTGAGTTTGCAGCATTGTATTTTATACCGAGGTTATACACGGCAAGAGCTGCATCCACAACGGCAATATATGCGTCTCTAGCAACAATCGCCAGTGCCAATGCCACTACCTCTGCATCGTCCGTCTCTATTCTGATCTGGTTAATCACGTCGAGGCTCGCTCCGAGATTCGTCGCGGTCGCGAGTCCCGCTTGGGACTCGTACCACACAGTCAGACTGTCGTCGGCTTCTTTCATCGCGCTCAGTGCAATGGTTTTTGCCTCAGTTAGTGTGGTCGCAACACATCGTTCATTCTCTGCCTGAGTACCCGTGCCAACAATCTTGTACCATTCGGGTGCGACATGGTATATAGGCATCTCTTCACCCCGTCCCGCGCACCCACCTGACTTGACCAATTTGTTTACGTAGTATGGAAATGGTTTGTTCGCGCCAGATTGTATCACGCTCGCGGCTTGTAGTCGGGTCATATAATCGCTAAATCCTACTGATGGTTGTATGTTGGATCCCGACATGTTGTTTCCGATGAGCCGATTAATAATAGATTGGCTGGATGTCTTGCGGTTCCCCAAGAGGGGATATTCGGTGATACGTTTGTCGCAACATATCTGTTGTTGTTGTTGTTGTTGTTGTCCTACCTCACCATCGCATCCAAGATCTGTTCGTAATATGGCCATGCTAGCTACTGCGGTGCGGTCGGAGGACGACTGGTTCGTGCTGGGCTGTACCCATACGTTGGGATACTGTCCTTTGATCCACTTGTACTTGGTGGCGATCATGGATTTGGTGCTGCGCACCGACATTTGTGGTGCATTGACGGGTGCTTGTCCCAGTTCGGCTTTTATGTGTGGGAATGCCATGATGATGACATTAGACGAACTGTTCCCGTTAAACCCCCTGGGTGTTACGCCACGAAATGGTGTTCTCACAGATGAGTTTCGCATGGATTTCCCTATATAGGATAGGTTCCTTGATCCTCCATTGATTGTAAAGTTGGCACTACCGTTGGTGTGCGATTTTGCGTCAGTCTTTTTCTTTAGAATGTGAATGGACATGTGCTATCTACTATCTATCTACACCTATCTATGTATGTATGTATGTATACTGTGCATAAATAAATTATGACATGTCCATTCTTGTTGTGTGTGTGTCTACTACCATTGTCATTGCAACAAAAACAAAACAAAACAGCTTAAACGCATTCGGTATGTATATTTGGAGGAGTGAAACCCCTCTGTCTTATATCCAGATTTAGCTCAGTTGGTAGAGCGCCTGACTGTAGTAGTTCTCCTATCGGAAATGTAGTTATCGGGCGGTCATTGGTTCAATTCCGATAATCTGGAAATATGACACCATGTGTTCTCATATGGCGTCATAACTAATATATATTTTAGCTTACATGTATGCATCAGCCTATTTCGCTGTCTTGAATGGATCCATGAGATCCTCTACGAATTTGTTTATCTTATGAGGATTGATGATGACAGAACGGTCCTTGCATATCCAGAATGGGAGGATTCGTCGGCTTTTAATCTCGGCGTTGCGGATCTCTTGATAGAACATCTGGTCTATCACCGAGAAGGCTGATTTGAGTGCGAGTATATCGTGCATGTACGTCTTCTTCAGAGCGAAGAGGGTGACTAAGTGTGCCGCTCGGGGTTGTGATTGGTCAAGCATGATTGGTGGAACTACAGCACCAGCACCAGCACCAGCACCAGTAGCTAGGCGATCCATATCGTTTCGGTAGTTGATGTACCTGATCTCGTTCTTCACATTTTTTAGCACCGTGGTGACGCACTTGCGCCGGTCCTCAATCTTCTTGATGATAGAGAAGATGTTTGTGTGGTAGATCACAGGGTATCGCAGCCGCACGGCCTCTGGAATAATAAACCTGTTCATCTCCTTGATCTCCATAATCTTCTTGTCGACGCCCGCCATCTTCTGGGCCATCTCTGCGGTCAGATCCCTGCAGTGCGCCTCCATCGTCTGTGAGTTGGATGGATCGCCCTCATCAAAGTCATGGAACAGGAGTACCGATCCCGACGCGAACTCCATACTAGACTGTAATTTGTCGTATTGGTGGCATGACATGGTGTGCGCCTCTGTCGCCGCGTCCAGTTTCAAGTAGTTGACAATACCTAGTAGGAACCCGATGAAGGCGTTGAGCATGGCGAGTCCGATGGATCCCCATTCGTGTCTGTCGGCTGCGCCCGCGAGCACGGTGGCGATGGCGGAAAGGGCGATGGCTGGGAGCATCAGCATGTTCAACTGTGACGATGTATGGGCCTTGGATTCCATGTAGATGATTTTATGACCCTTCAGGTAGCTGGCCAGAATATCGAGCGCGGACGAGTAGCGGTGGTTGGGAGTGTTGTAGTACTTCTCAATCTTCCTTTCCACATCTTGGAATCCCAGTTTCTTGAAGACTGGTTGTTGTCGTTGTCGTTGTTGTCGTTGTTGTCGTCGTTGTCGTGGAGTCGTTGTGTCCCCTGTTGAGGAGCGACGATGGAACATATTGTTGTTGATCACCACATTGTTCTCATTATCAATGACATAATTATCGTCTACAGACGATTCGTCGCTATTCGTATCGCTTAAATCGCTCGCGCTTGCGTTCATGAATGTTCTGATTGGCTCTTGTGTTTGTGCTTGTACATGTGTCTGTTCCACGCCTACTATACCCATCGTCCCATCCACTTCTCCAAGTGGGTCGCGATATTCAATGGGAGATGTTGGTGGTGGTGGTGGGATTGGTTGTGATGATATCAATATATTATCGTCACCAGATTCTTCTCTGTTTATAGTAGTAGTAGTAGTACTAGTCCCAGGTATAAGCGGAAGACTAACGTCAACTGACAAGTTAGGCCTGATTGACTGACGAGGACGTGGGAGGGACATGATTCTATATGATGTGATGTTCGTTGCTGTACATCACATAATATAATAAATGGGGTAAAATAAGAATTGAAATCTTATTCTGTATGTACGTGTACACTATCAACAACAACATCGTAAGTCATTTCATAATGGTTTACACAGGCGTACACACTGATAAACAATTGAATACTTTTCATAACGAATTGGGACATTGGGGGCAGTTCGTGGACATTGAACTCCGTTACATCTCAAATACATCGTTATATAATAACAGACATCGTACCACAAAACCGTCACGAATGATGCGTTCAGAATCAAGCTCTAAAGAACTAAATATTATCCACGAGACGAATGAGACGGATGAGACGGAGGAGGCATGGTACATAGACACATATGGAACGAAACAAATCTCGCATACACCCCTCATGATATGTCCCTTCGAAACGGGGACGGGGTTCCTGAACCTGATGTTGGATAAGGTTTTAGGACTGTTCGGTAATAAACCCATACATATTGGGTAGATAGATGTATTATGATTATTATTATTATAGGTAGTGGTGACATAATTGTATTTTTGTATTTTATTTTACGAGTACTGCAGTACCACTTCCATTGAAAAGGAGAAATTATTCCCGTGCATATCGATGAGGGCCCCGTACTTGTTCAGGAGTCGCACCGACAGTTTCTCTATCCTGACGGGTCCGAAGTAATCGCGTGTCTTGAACATGGTATGGTTCCCAGGATATATGACCCCCGCGGCCTGTTGCGAGGCGGAGTACACTGGGACTCGTGCAATGATATTTCTCCCGATATAATCGCTTTGTGTCTTGGATACCACAGTGTTCGTGACAAAGTTATTATTGAAGTCGTCCAGCTCTAAGAACACGTAATCCAAAATATTTACATCAAATATACCCTCGCTCTGCAAAATACAGTAGTGATTTACTGTCCTACCCAAGAATGATATCATATCAGTATATACTGGCTCCTTATTCACAGTATATGTCGGTTTCCTGAAGCCTAAAATGTATCCGATACTGTCGTGTGCGAGCGACAGTTTAAATCCTGACAACGGATCACAGTCTATCGCATCAGCCTCGGTTACGACGGATTGAAAGTGTAGATCGAATCCAAAATCTGGAGATAGGTTAAGCGAGGTCGTGTCAAATGCGTAGAAGGCTGGTCCAGATTCATTCGACGTCTTCGCGCGGAAAGTCGTTTTTAGCGTGACTGGGTTTATCTCCACATGGACGAAACGAAGCCCATTAGTGTTACTAAATATATTGTTCAATGTATTCATCATCTGTGTGGCGT
>Ga0209662_1000256_pt1 | contig 32042 bp, 31 predicted proteins | sample SaaInlV_150m_DNA_4_FD_184662 | JGI IMG/M metagenome (GOLD analysis project Ga0209662, IMG submission 184662) | Marine microbial communities from expanding oxygen minimum zones in the Saanich Inlet - SI072_LV_150m_DNA (SPAdes) (version 2) | ecosystem: Environmental > Aquatic > Marine > Intertidal...
ACTTAGACGACAAATACAAAGAAAATATGCTTTATTTCGATACACGCGTTATATTCAATGATAATTGAACCAATACATTTTTATTAAACAAACCATTTAAAATCCCTATTATATATATATATATATATGTCAAACTTGAATGAAGGCTTTTGGAAACAGTATTATAAAAATACAACACATAACATTAATAAATCTAGCTCATTTGCAGAGTTTGTATACGATAAATATATAGCGGATTTAAATAATAATAAAAATATTTCACTTAGAATAGCCGATTTAGGGTCTGGAAACTGCCGAGATAGCAACTTCTTTGCATCAAAAGGAAATATAGCATATGCCATTGATATAAATGGTGAAAACGCGACTAATATACCTAACTGTATTAAAATAGTAGAAGACGCAGAACCTGTGCTACAAAACTATAACATACATTCATTGGTGGATATTGTATATATGAGATGGTTTTTACACGCAATGCCTTATGAAAAAGCAGAATCTATATTTAAAATGTCTCTTCATAACTTAAAACCAAATGGACTAATTTGCATTGAGGTTCGTTCTATAAATGACGAAGAATTGAAAAAAAATAGCGTTTACAACGAAGATGATAAATCATATACTACTACACACAAAAGATGGTTATATAGTAAAGATAAATGCATTGAACTTGCTACCCGTTATAATTGCGATATAGTATCATATGAAGAAGATTATTTTTCATTTAATGATAACACAGAAACGTCCAATCCCCTACTAATACGGCTAGTATTAAGAAAGAAATTATTACCTTACTATGAAAATAGTGAAAATTACAATATGTATAAGCATATTACAACTAGTATGAAAGAGAGATCACTTTTATCATACGAACATCTTACAAAAATGGACGCAATCTTAGAAAAGCATAACATAAAATATTTTGCGGTTGCTGGAACACTGATCGGTTTAACCAGACATGGAGGTATTATTCCTTGGGATGATGATATAGATATAGGTTTTGTAGAATCTGAATGGGAAAAACTTAAAAATATCAAAGATGAACTGATTGAATGTGGATTAAAAATTCACATACCCCCTATTGATCACGAAGCGTATGATAACCAACTGCATTTCGGTGAAATAGACTGTTTCAAGCTGACAATGAAAGGAGATTATTTGGTTGGAGTAGCCGATGTATTATGTCATAAAGACGATTATGAAAATATGACCAAACAAATATTCGGATATACTTATATTTGGGCACCAACCCATTGCGCGCGCACATTATCATATCGATATAAACATAATTATTTTTTTCAGGGAGATGTAAATGATAATCGCCATTTCAAAGATACGAAAGTGCCTAGGTTTACATTAAATGAATTCGACCGTTCATTTCAAACAATGTGAAAATCAGTATGTTCCGTGCGATATTGTATTATATTTCCAATATTGTATAAATACTTATGAAATAATATATATAAATTATAATATATATATTATAATATACGATGGATATTTTGATATGTCATGGACCAAATGATGACAATATTCTAGATTTGAATATAAAATATAACAAAGAAAACGTAGCTCATCGTAATATGTATATTGTGTCTCACGACCCAGACTTAGAAAAAGAGGGCTGTATTGTTATTCGTGAGGATATACTACCGTTCAAACACAAAATAATGCAATTATATCCAAATAATAAAAGTAGATGGGGATGGTATTTACAACAATTAATAAAGATACACGCACATATATTTATACCAGAGATATCTGAAAATTATCTAACAATCGACTGCGACTCATTATTCATCAAACCAACAAGTTTCTTTGAAAATGATATACCATTATATAATTATGTAATAAAACCCATTCATACCCCCTATTTTGAACATATGAAACGAATGCATAAAGATTTGAGTCAAATCGAAAATTCTTCCGGTATATGCCATCATATGATATTTAATACAAAGATACTAATTGAAATGTTTACATTTATAGAACAAGAATATAACTCGATTAACAATACAAAATATTCTTTTTTTGAAATATTTATGGTCAGTATAAGTGAAAGTGAGTTTGGTAATTCTGGAGCGTCTGAATATGAACTGTATTTTAATTATATTCAGAAGTATCATACTGGCGACTTTAAGTTGAGACAACTATTATGGGATGAAAATGTAAGAACAATTACCCAAATTCAAAATTATGATATCCAAAATACTAAGAACAATTATATTAGTTGCCATTATTGGAGGAACGGAAGATAACAAACATATTGATTAGTTTGACCAATATACACCCCCCCGAAGTTTATATATCTAATTCTTTTAGTTCGTTTAATTTCTGAATTAAGTTATCACCCTGTGGACCAGCAACGTGTCCGCAAAAATCTCCATTTGTGTAGAACTCCGCTTGTCCATAAAAACTTTGCAATATTTTATGCGGGATTGATAATAATATTTGGTTATTATCCTCAAAAAACGCTAACATCACACGGGTGTCTTGCATGCCTCCATTAAAATTAATCCCGCCATATTTATGCAATAGAGGATATTTTTCAGGATTATTTCTCATTTCTAAAAATCCTTCGAATATTTTTAATGTTTCTTTACAATTTTTGAAAACAATTACCCCGGTATTGAATGGGAAATGACTTGCAGGATCTTGAGACATCATAAACAACGATTCTGTGTTATCAAATCCATAATCCTTAATTATGTTTTCTAGTTTAATTTCAAAGTTTTTTATAACTATATCGTGGTCAAACCAAATAACATATTCACATCCACAATCTTGTAATGTTTTTATAGCATAATGTATCTTGTTCCAATGTGGTTTATATTCATATTCTAGATTAGTATGATATGGTATGAACTTATAGTCGTGTTTTTCACAATATGTTTTTATTGTTGGATATGTAATATTATATACTTTATTATTGTTAGAATATGAAAAACATACTATTTTTGAGAAGCTACTATTATCTAAATTCATTATAGTTTATATATAGATATATTTATCTATATATTATTTTTTATGTATTATTTACAATTCTCTGAAAACTAAATGGAAAATTATCTGCATTTGACAGTGGTGGTATTAGTTTCATCTCTGAATTAATAGATGGGAAAAATTCATCACACGCAACTCTAGCACCTCTAGGATTATTATGGCTATCTTTATTTCGATAATCATCAATAATTACAAACCCATTATGTGATACTTTACTATATAATATTTCTAATTCTTTTTTAGTTGATTCATACCAATCTGTATCTAGTCTTAATATTGCTATTTTTTCTGGAATAATCGATTCTAATGTTTCTATAACATCCCCCTTTACAAACTTTATATTATTTTCATTATATTCGCATAATTTTATATTGTTTTTTACGGTATCGATATCTATTTTATGCCATTCTTTTTTTTTGTTATATGTATCTTTATCTTGAGATAAATCTTTATCACTAGATGGTTCAGTCATACCTTCAAATGTATCATATAAAAAAATCTGTCTATCTTCATTGTATTTTTGCTGACTTTTTATACAAGCCATTATTATACCTCCTTTCCATACGCCACATTCGACTATTGCTCCTTCCACCTTGTTTATATTAATATAATCAGTAAACCCTTGTATTTCCTGTATATGATCATTATTTACCATTGTAAAACTAGAATAATCCATAATATATATTATATATTATATATTATATATTATGTTTACACCATTGAAGATTTAAGTTCGCACAAAAATACGAAAATAAAAATTCAAAAGTGTAAAATCAATAGTTGTGCTTACCGCTTACCTCGGCTTTAACAACGATGGTCTTACTTTTTATTGTTTCTTCTCCTAAACAAGTGAAAGACGATGCCCTACTAAACTCTTCTGATCTTGTTTGATTATTTATCCAACAAGTAGTTAAGTTCATTATATTACAACATTCAACCCAATTTTTTTAGAGCAACGCGTATTTTAAATGCCGACTTTGTTAGTCCTTATACACTTTCAAAGTTCGCCTTTTTGTATATTTTTTACCATTCTGTTTATTTTTATAGTATGATTTATTATAAGCATAAATAAAATAATTTTCATAATGGATAGGTTTTATTTTTGTAATTGACGATGTTGACCGCTTGTAATTTCAAATCTGGCGTAAATTGTTTCGTCATTATATAATGATTTAGGAAAAATATTTAAAAATATAATAATAAATATATTAACCTATAATGAGCGATGAAATTGATTATAAACGCCTATATGAATTGTCTATTATTGAAAAAGAAACAATATTAATGGACGCACAAAATAAACAGAATACTATTAATGAACTTACCAACGAGTTAAATACATATAAAATAGAAAATTATAATAAAAAAACTTACTACAATAAAAATAAGGATAAGATAATTGAAAAGGTAAAAGAATATAACAAAACATATACAAAATCACCAGAAAAGGTAAAGGAATATAACAAACGAGCATATCAAAAAAGAAAACAGAAGCAAGAAATTCCAAACGAAGATTAAATATTTAGGAATAATTGTTAAATATTTAATCATTTAGGAAAAACTACTTAAAATTATTTTCTATACATAATATATAAATGGAACTGGAAGAAAACCATCCAGACACAAACGAACAAGTTTATAGGATTATAAAATGTCCTTTGAAATGTGTTCTTAAACGGTATGATATGATACACCCTATATTAGAACAGTCTGTAATAGAGTTGAATGATATTGTTATATTATCATATCAGTTTATCCGTTTATTTTTATTAGACAAGTTTAATAATCAAAATGAATTACCAAAAATAAATAAGCAATTCGTATTAGATGTAATGAAAACCGTAAGTTATCCAAGTGGTAAAAGAGGTATTAAAACAAAGGAGGAAAATATAAAAAATGTTTCTGGTAAAACAGATATTAAATATTTTTATCGTGAAAATTTTAGCGAGTTGGTTTCTAACAAACCATCTTACGGTAATAAAACACATATATTAGCATTATCCGCAACTGAAATAATTACCTGTATAAAAACAAATATATCTACTCATTTTGTAAAACATTTATTCAAATATATCAATTGTTTATTCAAATATCCAAAATCCATAGAAATAAAAAAAGAGAGAAATAAGGCAACTCGTAAGATAATGTATCAAGAACTCAATAAAGAAATTCGTGATTTGAAACACGATTTAATAAATAATAAAATAGAAAATTCAAAACTGGAATATCATACTTGGATTTTAGAAAATAAACATTTATTATATCCATCAAAACTAAATAAATCAGTTGCGTATGATGTAAAAGTAAATCCAGACAAGTATATAAAATATTCATTTTACATAAATCAACAAATAGAAACACTTGGATATAAACCTTATCAAGTTATCCCACAGAGAAATAATATTACACCCAAACATATAACAATAAATACTCCGGCAATAGTAGATTTGATAGATGATAAAAAGCAAAAAATATTTAATTATAATAAAAGTGAATTAGTATTACACGCTAAAAAACATCAATCGCATATTTGGAGTAAATTATTAAAATTAGAAAAAAAACATATTTTCAAACAAAAAGATTATGTATTTTATAATCAAATTATTACTGATGGTTTTAGTTGTTCGTTATTATTTATTATGAAAAAATATAAGAATAAGAAATACGGTGAAGTATTACCAAGCGTAAATCAAGAAACCAACTTTCCAAAATTAGTAAATTTATCTACTGACGAGTGTAATGAATATTTAACGGATAAATATAAACTGGTTTCACTTGACCCTGGAAAAATTAGACCAATTTCTATGATTGATGAAAATAATATTTTTTTCAAATATACCGCATGTAGAAGAAGATACGAAACATATACAAAACGAAGTAATTATGTAATAAATCAAGAAAAACAAAAGTACAATATTATACCCAAAGAAACTATATTATCAAAATTCAATTCTAAAAGTTTGAACCAAACAAATTATAAAAATTTTATAATTAACAAAACAATTGTGAATGACGAAATAAAAGATTTTTATCAAAAACCACTTTTTAGAAAATTAGCATTTCGTAGGTTTGTAAGAACAAAACAAAGTGAAATAAATTTATTGAATGAGATTGAAAATAAATATCTTACAAAACAAGATAAAATAGATGGTAAAAAAATAGTTATATTACACGGTGATTACAGTAGGACTACACAGATGAAGGGCACAATACCTACACCGAATATTGGTATTAAAAAACTACTATTAAGTCGTTTTAAAATTTTAGAAGTAAATGAATTTAACACCAGTAAATTATATAACAAAACACTAAAAGAAATGGAAAATGTTAAGATAAAAAGAAAAAAACACTCCAAACATCTTCACGAAATACTAACTCCAAAAGAGGAAACCGAATGTCGTATTTTCGTGAATAGAGATGTAAATGCTTGTAAAAATATCTTATTACTTGGTAAATGTTTTTTAACAAATCAAACCAGACCAGATGAATTCAAGCAAAAAAAAGAACGACTTGTTGTTTAATTGAGGTAGCAATTAAATAACATTCGGTAGGAATTTATACAACTACCATTAAAATTGTATAAATAATAAACCTACCATATAGATTTAGTTTATATGCGCTCGTATTGAAAATGCTTTTATGTCTTTTTTTTGTTAGAAAAGTCGGCATTTAAAATACGCGTTGCTCTAAATACACATCACCTGCATCTAATACTTCATATTCAAACTTATCTAGAGATAAGATATTCTTTATTTTATCTAAGCCAATATGTTCATATTCTAAAATTAAATGAGAGGTTGTTTTTATAGTTTCTTTCCCACTATTAATAGCATTTATTTCGTATCCTTCTATATCTAAATGCATTAAATATATTTCTTTATTTTTACAAACTTCATCAATTGATACAAATGCATTTCCACTATCGCTTATCTCCATAGTCCAAGCACCACTATTTGCATTACTTCTATTAATGATGTAATTGTTATTTTCGTCGCTAATAGCATTGCAATGGATTTCTATATTGTTAATATTATTAAGATTTATAATTTGTTTTATAAATGACACCTTTTCTGCATCTGGTTCGACTCCAATTACTTTCATATTTTGTTGTTTGTTTCGAATGAGATACAATGAGATCATAAATAAAGTATCCCCAACATGACTACCTGTGTCTAATATGAACTTGTTATCTGAAAAATTAATATTATCTAATAATTTCAAAATTTTTGAATTGGTTTTAGGTTCGTGACAACTCCATCTTTGTTTTAGTTCGCTACTATACTTATGATTTGATGGTATTTTTAAGTTATCCTTTGTAATATAATGTGTAATCATATACATATATAGTTAGTTAAAAATATATTTATATTTTATTTTTGATTGAAATATTAAAGGTATTATTTTTAACCAGTTTATAATACAATTCATAATTGTTTAAATCACAGTTTAAAATATTATGGTGCCATTTAAATTCACAGTTCTGGTTATCCCCAAAAATCATCAGCTCTTTTGATCTATTACCATTATTATCTATATAATAAAATTTGGTAATTCCATTTGAAAGTTCTTGAATAATTCCATTATTTTTTATAGCATTACCTATTATATCATACTCTTGGAAATTAACATTATCCTTGATTTTACAATATATATCTTGACTATAATTATTTAAAAACGAGTTGTGATTGTATTGTTCTTTTTCCATTGCTCCTATTCCGTGTTGCAAATCTAAATTAATATAAGATATCCCTTCAACTATTTCAAAAGCATTAAAAATAGATATTGCTCTTTCCGTATATCCACCTATGCTTCCGAAATGTGTTTCATACGGTGGTTCATTAGACCACGGATATATTTCCTCTACAAGTATTTCTAACCAACTACATAGTTTTTCATAAATTTTAACAGGATAAATATTTGTTTGCCATAAACTGAGGGGCATATTTTCCAAGTCTTTAATTGAATATGTCTTCTTAAAATGTTTATTATAACTTTCTAATAAAAAATCCAAATTTCGAATCTTCGGAAACATTAACGAGTTCCACGTTCCATCTTCTACTATTGGGTTATTTGCATTTAATAGATAAATTTTATTGCTATTTAAGTCGTTATAGATGTTTGCATGTTTCATATCATATTGTGAAAACCCTATCATTTTTTTATTGGTATATAGTTTATTCCAAAAAACGTGTAAATATGCACTCGTCTCCATATATCCTCTTTTTTGTAAAAAAGGATTATATATATCCAATTCATACTCTAAATGGCCTTGTATAGTATTATCTTTTTGATATGTTTCATTAACTCCAAATGGCGTAAAATAAAAGTTGTCTTCCCTAAAATAATATCTTTTGTGGTAAATGCAAAACATCTCTAGTTTCAAACTAGTGTTATCAAATAATATTCGGTGTTTATTTACTAATAAACCTACTCTATTCACCGCCAATTTGTTTTCTATAAACTTATAATCATTGTCATTTATATAACATATATCTATATATCCTTTATAATCATGCACGGGTCCATTAAATAACGTTATCCTATCTTTATGCAATTCAATATTTTGTTTACATATATTTATTGTATCTGGACAACATTCAAATATATATATTTGCGCATTTGGAAATTTATGATAAAGTTTGATACTATGTATGCAGTCAGTAGACCCTATATCTATTATTACAAAAGGACTATTTATATTTTTGTCTAGTTTTTTAACTAAAACCTCCATTTAAGTATATTCGGTGTAATACAATCCGAAAATAAAAAAATATATATAATATAACGCATAATATACATCTAACTACAATTGTATCTATACATCTCTATACCTACGATTGTCTCCCTGTTCTATTAGTTTTTCTATGTAATCGTTCTCTGGGTCATTTATTTTCTTACTATAATGAGTCAATCCATTGTAATATCGCAAATACTGTGATTCTGCTAATGTACCGCCTCCAAAAACACTTGTAGGAAGTTTCTTACCATACCACCCACCTCCTCTTAGAAAAGATACCTTTACATTAAAATTATACCACTCTCCCAATTCCAACTTAAGTCTTAACTTCATAAACTTATTTCTTCTAGTCCCCTTAGCGATCATCATTATTTCGTCAACCGTGTACCCTCGACTAGTATAACAATAGTGATATATCTCCCTTTTCATATCACAAGGTAAATCCAACTTTTTTATTATTACGTTCATAATTATTATTACATTGTCAACTATGTAATAATAATAATCAATTTTTGAAAGTATTACATAGGTGGAGTCGTCTCAATTATGTAATACTTTCAAAAATTGAATGTAAATAATATATAAACCTTTCATTATATATTATTATAACACGATGGTGGTCATATGCAATCAACCTTATCCTATCGAAACTCAGTTTCAACCACATTTTGATAATTATTCTTTTCCATTAAGTGATTTTCAGAAATATGCGATTCAAGCTATAGTTGAAGGAAATCACGCCCTGGTCACCGCACATACCGGTTCAGGAAAAACTCTCCCGGCAGAATTCGCCATTCGCCATTTCAAAGAAAAAGGGAAAAAGGTCATCTATACCAGTCCCATTAAAGCACTCTCCAATCAAAAATTCCACGATTTCAGTTCAAAATTTCCAGATATTTCGTTTGGTCTTTTTACAGGAGATATTAAAACGAATCCCGACGCGGATGTTCTTATTATGACAACCGAAATCTTGATGAACTATTTATTCACTTCTCTCAATAGTGTGAATGAGACAACTTCATCAACTTTGCAATTTCAAATAGACATTCAAAACGAGTTGGGATGCGTTGTATTTGACGAAGTACATTACATTAACGATGCGCATCGTGGACAAGTATGGGAAAAAACAATTTTGATGCTACCTCCTCATATACAAATGGTTATGTTATCTGCAACAATCGATAACCCCGAAGGGTTTGCAAAATGGTGCGAAAGAGGAGAAGTATATGACACTAGAAAACAAGTATATTTGGCTTCTACCAATCATCGTGTAGTACCTCTCACACATTATGGTTTTATGACAACTACCGAATCTATTTTTAAGCACGTTAAAGACAAAGCTACGCAACAAGAAATTAAACAGGCGACTAATAAATTACTATTGCTTCAAGATGCGAATGGTAAATTTAGCGAGCCTGGGTATAAGCAAATATCAAAAATAGAAAAACTATTTTCCAACAATCATCAATATATGAAACGAAAACACGTACTGAATGAATTGTCGTTGCATTTACGAAACAATGAAATGTTGCCCGCAATCGCGTTTGTATTTTCTAGAAAACAAGTAGAAACTTGTGCAGACGATATAACCGTACCGTTGCTTGAATTTGATAGCAAAGTCGCATATACTATCCGATATGAATGCGAACAAATTATACGAAAACTACCCAATTTTCAAGAATATTTGCAATTACCAGAATACATTCATTTGGTTTCACTTCTTGAAAAAGGTGTTGGTATTCATCATTCTGGTATGATACCCGTTCTGCGGGAAATTGTTGAACTTATGATTTCCAAAAAACACATCAAATTATTGTTTGCTACAGAATCTTTTGCAATTGGACTAGATTGCCCCATTAAAACTGCGATTTTCACCAATTTAACCAAATTTGACGGTACTGGAGAACGGTATTTGATGGCCCACGAATATACACAAATGGCAGGTAGAGCAGGCAGAAGAGGAATCGATACCGTTGGTTATATTGTTCATTGTAATAATTTGTTTTCAATCCCATCACAATACGAATACCAAAAAATAATGGGGGGAGTTCCGCAAAAACTTGTATCTAAGTATCACGTCTCTTATTCGCTCATTTTGAATTTGTTAAAAAACGGGCAATCAACAAATTTTCATCATTTTTCCCAAAAAAGTATGATATACGATGAAATACAGAAAACGGTGCGGGGTCAAAAAATAGATATTGAGAGAGTACAAATAAAAATGGATAGTGTAAACACCCGAACGTCTACACCATTGGCTATTTGTAATATGTACATAGAACACGAAGATGCATCTAAAAAAGGATCAAATAATCAAAGAAAAAAGGCTATGAAAGAAATCGAACGGCTGAAACGAGAATACAATAGTATTGAAATGGACTGTATGCAAATTAACCGACTGAATGAACTACATCGCGAATTGGAATATCTAAAACAAGATTCGGATTATACAGAACAATATTTATGTAATCAGACGTCGAACGTTTGCAGTTTACTTATGGATGATGGATTTATTACGTGTACCAACGACATTTCTTGCAATTCATATTTGGAAAACAATACCTATGAATTGACAAAATTAGGTACAATTGCATCGAATATTGCAGAGATTCATCCGCTCATTACAACTCGTCTATTAGAACATTGGAATTACTTTCAAGATGTATCATCAATGCAAATCGTTGGTATATTCTCTTGTTTTACCGATATCAAGGTACCTAATGACGACAGATATATGTATCCTGAAAGCAGCGACCGGGTAGTCAATCAGTATGTTCGCGATATAATGAATATGTACACGCAATATGACACGATAGAGGGTGATACCGGAATGTCCACCGGCATTCATTACACTAGTGAATTGCAATATGACATTATCGATTTATCTATGAAATGGTATATGTGCGACGATGAACAATCTTGTCGCGTGTTTATAGAAGAAGAAGTTAAAATGTATTCTATTTCGATTGGCGATTTTACGAAAGCCATATTGAAAATTATGACTATTACCCGAGAATGGATGAACGTATTTGAACAACTTGGTTATATCGAAATCTTACATAAATTGTCTCTCATTGAACCTGCGCTATTGAAATATGTAATGACAGCTCAAAGCTTATATGTGTAGACATTCGGACAAAAAATTGATAATAAAGATAATATTTGTATTTTTTATAGGAAATACAAATATGAATATGAACCAAGAGGAAGAAATGTCTGAATACAATGACGTCTATTTACACCAAGATGATGAAATTGTAATTGAAGGGGATACCAGCGAATCGGAGATTGACGAAAGCGATGATGATAGTGAACTGGAAAGTGATAATGAATATGATGAAATAAATCGTTTAGATTATATGCATTTCTATTCTGAAAAGGAACATAATCATTATTATATTGGATTATGCGATAAAGATTATTCGCCTCCCAATATAATTATGTCGTCTTCCGTTTCGCCTACATTGTATTTTAAGTATTCAAATAAAATAATGGTTCGTTATTTGTACTATTATAGTGGTTTACATTCAAATAAGTTAAGCATTGATATTATGAAACTACATATTGATAGCAATGGAACCTATAATATAATAATAAAGACTTTTTGGTTAAGAATAATACAACGTATTTGGAAAAAAATATACAAACAAAGAATCTACATCAAAAAGAACCGTTTACGGTCGTCTAACTTGAAACATAGAGAGATTCACGGCAATTGGCCAAGGAAAATTCATTGTTTACCATCTCTACCTGGAATGTGCAGCATATACACGGCGGGTCTATAACGGGGTGTCTATTTCTTCTATTGTTTTGGTATCAAATTCATCAATACATTCACCGCATAATGCAATATACAACCCACATACACACAATATAATGATTATACAAATCACGAATAGTGCGATATATTCTTTCATATATATATTTTACCAAATTATTTTTATACCGTATTCAATTATATTTTACATTCGTGTATCAAACATCATCAAGTACAAGAATTGATTTATATCGACTAGAATGTCATCTCTAATAGATAATAAATCACTATCTTTTTTTTCGTCAAAATAATTGTTCATATCTATCAAAAAATCCCGGTATGTATAAATATTTGCTTTGAAATCCTTTACAGTATTGGAGTCAATCAAATCCATTTTTTTACTTACCATACGTATTCTATTTGAATGTTTTCCGATTAACACTTCTACAAATTCGTCAGTGTGTTTGTTTAATTTAGAATGCAATTCGTCGGTAGCTTGATGCTGAGCATAGGATTTTGTTTTCCAATGATAAAGTTTTACCATATTGATTAATTCTAAAAAATTTTTGATAACAGAGGCTCTATACTCCTTTTTATTATTTTTAATGTTTTTAATGTTTTTCATTGTTTTTCTCTTCGTTTTTTTATTTCTCAATGTTTTTGGCATTTTCTATACAATAAATAAGAAAAAAATATCAAAAATTGATACACGGACTTCTAAACTATCGGATATATACAACATACAATATAGAACGAATATGACTGATAATACCAAGTTTATTTACACGCGATATTTATATAATTACACTGAAGTAAAACAGTCTCTTTTTATTTCTTTGATCGAACACAATATAGATGAAAGTTTATTTTGGGCGTTTGAATTATACCATTCGGGATTCAAAGAATCATTGTTTGAATACTTAGTACTCCTATTACATACTCTATATACGGAACACGATCATCTTATCGAAACCATACTCAAATTCAACGTTGCTGCGGATACAGTAGGGACAGACGATGAACTATTATTCGGCAATCTAATTGCAACTATGTCTACAAAAAGATATAACTTACAAGAGTTTTGTAAACAATATTTATCCGTTGATGTAATACAAAATACAGAAGAGCGGAACTGTTTAAACGTACATTTGACTGAAGAATATATTCATACATTTCGAACAAATCCAAACAATGATGAATTACGAAACATTTTGAAATATAATGCAAGATATAATGTTCATAAGGAGGTGAATATGTTATTCAATATACAGATACCTACTTACAAAGAGCTTGCAAATATGTATAATCAACAATGGTTGTATTATTGTTATCATTGTCCAATCTGGCAGAAACGGATGAATGATTATGGCGGAAAGGTAAATGATGAAGCAAAAACAATTGTATTTGAAAATGACGATATGCACGACGCCTTTTATGAAAAATGGGGATATGATCCAGATGAACAATTGCTGGAAACAAAAATGCGAAGCTTGGGTGCGGAGAACGTAGTATACCTTGATATAAAAAATTTATGCAAAAAATTCAATCTAAATATGAAACTAAAGACGATAAAGCGCAGTCCCTCTTGTAAAAATTGATTCAATCAATCATCCCTTATGTCATTTATAATATTTGTATATATTATGTCAAAAACAATTTAAATATTGCACTCTTTATAATATTGTGTAGCAGTGTATATAGTATAAAATAGGATAAGAATTAAAAATAAATTCTCACCCGGTTAGCTCAGTCGGTAGAGCGCACGCCTTTTAAGCGTGTGGCCGTGGGTTCAAGTCCCACATCGGGTGTAAGCGTCATAAATAAAAATTATGATGCAGTCCTCTATAGTCCAACGGTTAGGATGCGACCCTTTCAAGGTTGAGATTCGGGTTCGATTCCCGATAGAGGAACCTGCACCTATAGCTCAGTTGGTTAGAGCATCGGTCTTATGAGCCGAAGGTCTGCGGTTCGAGCCCGCATTTGTGCAATGACCTGAATATGTCTTGAAACTGTTCAAAGTGGAGTAAAGCAAAGTTGCTTATCATAATTATTATGTTAGGTTGGCGCTTTACAGTTATAATGGGGTGGGTCATTATAACAAATCTTAGCACGAATGTCCGAGTGGTCTAAGGAGCCAGACTTAAGACCTGGTGCTTAACAGCGCGTGGGTTCGAACCCCACTTCGTGCAATTCCCCCCCTGATATACGGATTAACGTATATTTTTTCTCCTATAGTGTAGTGGTTATCACTCGAGACTTTGAAAAATATTTATATGAGCATATTTATATGAAGTTATCTCGAAACTCTGGTTCGATTCCGGATAGGAGAATTTATTAGCATTAGTGCTATAATAATTTGGATTCTATAATTCAGATTATTATACGATATATTTACACATTTGAATACTAACTTTTTTTCTCTGCTTCATGTATTATGGGTAATTGTTATAGTGAATCCGAATGCGAACATTGTGATATATGCCATGCCAGCGTTGATGAAAAATATATTGTTTGTACCCATTGCTCTCGTCATTTTCATTATAATTGTTTACTGCATACCAGTCCAGCGTTAGAAAGGTGTATATGTGGTAGACATACCATTCAGTTCGTCAATGTGAATATGAAATTTAGATGAATTTCTACATCGAATTCAATCGAGTTGAATTATATTTTTTCAATGTTGAAACAACTTAGAGTCGTGAATTTTTATTATTCAAGGATATTTACATTTTTTCTGTTTACATAAAGTATATGAAAACCCCATACATAATACCTGGATACAACGGTATTATGTCGCTTGATTTAACACATATTGACCCAAAACATCACAAAGAACTCATTTACCACCATATGGCTGATATAACTGAATACAAAATTTATCAGAATACATTGCGATCTGGATTGCAATATGAAAATTCGGTTGATCGTATTTTACAACGAATTGAAAGAAATAACCTGATTCTGAAAAAACGAAACCAGGAAAAAATATTCAAGAAAAATCAAGAAATTATGCGCAGTCGCCTGTAATAAAAAATTGATATAGATTTGATGCAGTTATTATACGTATCAATACACTTTTATGTTTGGTTTTGTCAAGCAATATACTCCTAACCGTCAACAATATGCTATGGACGGCTTTGACAAGACACAGTTCAGTTATTTTGACAGCTGCACTAGTTGGAATACTGTTTTGGTTCATAATATTGACCTACATGACGATTCAAATCATCAAGAACACGTAATCACTACCTATATCGAAAAATACATTGGTAAGATTACGTCTATCAAAGATGTTTATTCTAACAAATACGAAAAAACAATTGCTATTACATTTGAATGGTGGTATAGAAATGGGTTTACTATTGCGTTGTCTGATACAATGGATAAACAAATTAAGTTGCCTAATTCAAAAAAAATATATACTCAAATGGAGTTGTTTTATGAGGATGAAAACGAATCCAGATTTTCAAATCTCATTGAAGCAGTGTAGACTATTGGCAAACTAAATTATTGAACCTTTACACATTTGAATACTATTGATTCATTTTTTCATCGTATAGCGAATGCAAATGGTTTCAATGTCAGCGCACTAAAAATTGATGATGTTGTTTGGTAAAGGTATTCTCTAAACATAATTTCCAACTACTATTAGATGCCGAAGACAAACGATCCTCCCCTGGGTTTACGAAAACTTCGCATAGAAGATTTTCTAGACGACGATGACCACCCGCCCTCACGATACAACCACCAATATTCGCACAATGATGATAAGGTAGCCAAGAATCAACAAGAGTACGGTCAGAAAAAAAGAATTAAGCCCTGACGCACGGGAACAAAAAGCCAGCAGCAAATTGCTCCCAAGGGTTTTACTAAGGGGTTCAGAGGATAAATAAATCAAGCGGTGGGTTATAGTGAATGACGTAATTTATTGAACGCGATAACCTAGGTTAATGTGGGAGTAAATCGCTGATAACATAATGCATAACTTGAGATTTCATACGCAATAAAAAATACATTTTTACATATATTCCATATACATCTTCACATATTTTTATTGTTTCTTGCATTTTTCATAAGAGCGATATAGTTCTTGGGACGTCAAAACCCTTGTCTTATGTTTTTCTAATTGTATTGTACACAATCCGGACGCCTTGACCTTCACCACGCATATCTTATGCAGATTCAAAATATGTTTCATACTGAGTTGTTAATAATTTGTTGATTGTTCATATATTTTTTGAATATATGAATAAAAAAATCAATTTATGGCATTTTCAACTAAATTGATAGGTTAGTGCAGTTGTCAATGAAAACAATATTCCTCCCCACAATGTGTCAACAATAGCTAGACCAGGGGACCATTTTTTGAATACAGCGTATGAAGTTGCGTCATATACGCCATAAATAATAAATCCTAATAAAAACGCATCTATCACGGGTTTCTTATCCTTAATAATAAAATAATATAAACAAAATATGAGGAGCGTATAACAAACAATTACTCCTACCATATTTATGTTCATTGCAGTACGTTGTATACTTGCAATTTGGTGTGCATATGATCCACTTATTAAATTCAAATAAATACCATCTAAAACTAGTAAAAAAATTGCTATGAATGTAATTTTTTTCCACATATACACTCTCAAAAGATAAATATCTGGTTCAAGGATGTAAAAATATTATACACCTTTATCGACTAAAATATGCCGGGACAACTTTTTGATCACTTTATTATCCAATCTTGTTTGTTCGTTTCCGATGTCTCCCAAAACGTTTTTCATCATATCAATACAAAACTCATATTGCGGATGTTCCCAATGACTGCATTCCGGATGTTTCTCCTTCCATTTTGGTATAATCGAATAATTTCGATCTGCCACATACGCCATCATTTTGTGCAATTTAGAGTTATCAGGCGTATCTTTATACCATTCATTATTGTCTTTAATGTACATTGTTTCGCGCTTTAAATCTGTACAGTGCAGTGGTCGTTTTGTAATATCTAATTCTTTAATACGAGAAACTATCATATCGGTCATACCGCTGACATACCCATTTCTGCCGATATTCTCTATGTCCTTGAAATCAGATTCGATATTTTCAATAAACTCGGACATATTCATAGCATCCTTACAAGTTGTATTCAAAAAGAAATTCAAATTAAATTTTTGATTGTTATTATTCGTAGTATGATTATTAATAATTTTCCCATCCTTTACTACCTCCAATAACTGTTTTTGAATTGACACATTTTGCTCTTGCGTTTCCCAAAGTTGTTTTTGTGTAATTTGTATTTGTTTTGCTTGTTCAAACAAGATTTCTTTGAAATCCTTGTTCTCGGTAATTAAATTTATTACGTCGGTGTTGCCAGTCATATTGTTAAGTTGATTTTTCATATCATTATCATTATAAGTTGCCGACAGTTTACACTTTTGAGAATGACGCCATAGTCCACTCCTATCTTTATAAATCTTACCACAATTACAGCGATAACCCTCACATATACCTTGTTTGGAACTTTTTTGTTGAATTCGTTGACAAAACATCGATGTTATATGTTTTCGAGTCAATTCGTGTCTTTGCAATTGACTCAAACGGCTCGTAGAATAGTTGCATATTTTACAATAAAAATTATTGGAACTTTTTGGAACTTTTTTGGTTGATTCTGTTGACATATTTTATCAACAGAAAAAGTTCCTAAATTGTTTTTTTTAAAACTTATTTTTAAAAGTGTGCAGCCAATCCATAATTATTTATTTTGTATTGAAAGCATAAAGCTTTAAATGAAAAAATGTGTTTTTTTTCGCAAAAGACTTCATTACAATTTTCAAAAAAGGACATTTATTTTTGTCCTTTTTTTTTTTTTCCAATGAAGTCTTTTGCGAAAATTTTAACATTTTTTTGATATATATAGTATTCATATTATAATCATTATCGATATTATATTATATACTAACAGGTATTTTGCTTTCTTGTTCGTCAGTATTATCTATTTTTCCATCATCGTCGAGCGGAATTGGATTACTTAATTCGTTCATTTGATTCAAGTCAATGCTTTTGGTCATTTTAGTTTTAATGTTATTTTGTTGTAAAAAATATAACCCAATATCTTTAATATTAGCTGCATAATTAATGATTGTATTATAAGTAAACCCGGTTAATAGTGTGGAATCGGATAAATATTGTATACTATACCACCAATATGGTGGAATATAAACAACATTTCCTTCTGGAATATCAAACTCTAAAAATTTGAGTTTGTCCATTTCGTTAAAAAATGTACGTTGCGGTTTCCATACATTAATTGGCGACTTGAATTCGTATAATTCATAATCTTTTGAAGGATATAGATAACGAGAACTTTTCCAAGGCGAGAGTTTAATCCTTATTTTTCCACTATTTACACATACAAAATATCTATCGTTCGTATGATACCGAAATGGCATATTTGCTTTGTCTGCTCCCATTAAAATGTCATATCGTTTGTTTATTGTAGACGATTGTTTTAATAATTCGTCTACTTGTGTGAAATGATGTTGTAAATTATCTTCTTCTATGAAAAAATCGTTATTTTCGGTTATATAATTTTGATGAGTATCTGTTTTTAAAAGAGTTCGGGTAGTATGATATGGTAATAAAATATAATCTACGTCTTTTTTATCTATCCAATAATCCTGACTTTCTTTAACTTTCATTTCTGATTTTCCGATTTTATCCAGATTATCAATATTTATATTTTCAAAAAAATCCGGGATTATATTTTTGATTTTGAATACCGCCGGTTGTTTTATATTACATACTTCCTGTAAGTGTTCTGTATTTTCATAATCAAATTCATAAATTTCTAAATCTTCGCTTGTTTTGTATTGATGAACGATGTGTATGTAGAGTAGTAATATTATGATAAACAATAGTATATGAATAAGAGGGGACATTATATACAATATATATAATATATATTGTACATTCAAATGCACTAATTAGTGCTATTAATCGTCAATTTTAGGGGCCAGGTAAAATAACATTTTAGCATTATCCATTCCTAACCCGTATGTTATGCGCATTGGAAAATTATTAGTAATAGATATTTCTAATTCTTGCGACATTTTGTTATATAAACAAATATTGTGTAATTTACCTAAACTAAAAGAATTATTGAACGATTCGTTTTCTGTAATAGAGTAAGAAGTCAAATCGTCTATATTAATATCAGCTGTCATTTTACCTGCTGCTGGATTAACCGATAAGAGTTCTATTTTTTCTTCATTACATTTAAAAGTGATTGTATCGCCAAATAATTGTAGTTGAGTAATAATTGACGCAAAATTATGCGATAGCAAGGTGATATCTACATTTGTATCGAATTCAGGGATGCTGAGTATTTCAACTTCAATATCAATAAGTGGTAGTTCAAAATGTTTATCAAAGATATTTTTATTGTCGTTTATAAAATGAATTTGCAATTTATCAGATTCTTCCTCTTTATATTGAAACTGTACAGACTGATTTTTATCTCGGGTGTGCAATACTTTAAATAATAAATCCGACTGAACACCAATTGTAATATCGGAGTCTACAAGAATTTCATAAGTATCAAACCAAATATTGGGCAAAATAATTTCAAAAATAGATACTCTGCTGGTATCCATTGTTTGCAAAAACATTTTGTCTTTATTAAACGTAATATTTATGTAGTCTGAAAATAGTTTGATATGTTGAAACATATTCGAAAATTGTTCGCATCTAGTGAAATCGGTAATTTCAATATTCATATATTACCTTACATAATAAAGTATTTATGTCATTATTTGTAAAATATTTTCAATTTCCCCCACGCTTTCTTTTTTGTTAAATAGTGAAATTTTGTGTTGAGCGCGGGAGTCAATAAACGAGTTAAAAAATGTTTGCAAATTGCTAACAACTGTCGGTGTATTATAACAATGTAAATAGTCTAATTTATCGCTAAATTGAATATTGTTATCATTGCATAGATTGAAAAAATAAGTATACCAGTGTTTATATCTTTCGTGTGCAGAAATTGTATATGTGCTCATATCAATCACCATTGCAAATGAATTACGATTCGTAATTACATCCGTTAATATTTTCAAAAAATATTTTATAACGACCTCTATATTTTCATTGGATGCGTAAGTTTTGAAAATTGGATATTTAAAAGTGATTATATTTTGCGTTGGGTGTATGACAAATGTATGTGGTAGGAGCTCCTGTAAATCAATATTTTGAGAGATAGAATTGGCACAATCGTTTTTCTGTTGTTTTTTAAAAAATAGATGTTTTGTATGATTCCTATAATAAGTGTTTTTGAATTGCTCAATTTTGTCATTAATATTTTCCTCTTTCATAATATAATAATTATATTATTAAAGTATAATTTTTCCGTATTCTTTATTCGGTAATTGATAATTCTTCTTCAACTTGTTTTTTGATATCTTCGCTATCGGGTTCGGGCAGTTCGTTTTGAATATCGTCTGTGATATCATCTTTTGCAACCTCGTGAATAGCGTAGGTATCGTCATTGTCGGATTCAATATCTAAAATAGTGTCCTTCACATTATTATTATCATCTACATCTGAAAATATTTGAATTCTTTCATCGTACAATGATTTATTAACTTCCATTGTGAATGATTGTAATTTCATAATGATATCTTTCATTTCACTTAGTTCATTTGCTAATATTTCAAAGCGACTATTGAATTCGTCTAATATATCATTTGAAAATACAGAATTTGTTGCATTTGGATCGGGAAAATTAGATTCTAAATATTTGATACGTTTATCTAATCCATTGATAATTTGCGGAAGAGAAACACTTTTGGGAGCAGGTTGCCCCGGTTGTGTGCTTTGTTTATTAATTGGATTGCCTGCACTTATATGAGTCGTATTTTGAGTAGATACTCTACGTCGAATCGCAGCTGCATTCGCTGCGCTCATTTGTAATATATGGGGTTAATATAATATCTCTATATAGATAATTTTAAAAATATATTATGCAGATAGGTTCATTTTAATTGGTTCGTGGTGTACATACTTTTTTGTCCATTGAATATCGTCAATCGAATAATCGTTAATATTGTTATGTGTATTTATTATTTTCATACATGGAAATTCGAGAGGTTCTCTTTCTATTTGAATTTTCAAGGAATCATAATGGTCTTCATATATGTGCGCGTTTCCAATGAAATGAACAAATTCATCGGCAATAAGACCACAGTGATTTGCTATAATATGTGTTAAAAAAGAATAGGAAGCAATGTTGAAAGGTACCCCTAGTCCGATATCCCCGCTTCTTTGGTACAATGAACAAGATAAGTATTTATTTTCCCTTACATAGAATTGCATCAACACGTGGCACGGTGGCAATGCCATTTCACTAATTTGACAGGGATTCCACGCGGACAATACCAGTCTTCTAGAAGTTCTTTGTTCAGGGTCTTTTAAACTATTTATTATATTTTGCAATTGGTCGATACCTTTACCGGTATAGTCGGTATGACAATCGTCATATTCTGCATTAAAATGTCTCCATTGATGTCCATATACCGGACCTAAGTCATTGATTTCATTCTTTTGCAGCCCCCGACTATCTAAAAATTCCCTTGTTGAATTTGCATCCCAAATATGAACATTTTTGTCGAGGAGTTTTTGGTTATCGGTACATCCATTTATGAACCAAATTAATTCATTAAAACAAGTTTTCCACGCAACACGTTTAGTAGTAAGAAGAGGTACACACCCGTCTTTCAATGAAAACCGCATAGAATAGCCAAAAATAGATTTAGTAATACCATTTCTTCCCGTTTCAATAGACCCGTTTTCGAGAACATCTTTGATAAGATTCAAGTATTGAGATTCTGGGTGATCCATATACATAAATATAGATATCATTTGTCTATATATTTTTCTAAGTGTTCTATATAAGAAAAAATGGAAATTTTGCAAGAAACTACAAGTATATCCAAAAAATCGTTCTTCACGCACGTATTTTCTATGGCCGAAGAAAGCAATGCCGAGATTTTAAATGTTATTCAATATTCAACATTGGGCGTTTTACCGATTGTCGTACTGAATAAATCAATTCAGCGTTTTATTCCCGAAGCTGACCCGGATAGTTCTTCTATTGAGATTTTAGCAGAAATTTTCATACAGTTAGTTGCGATGTTTGTTGGAATAATTTTAATTCATAGAATGATTACATATATTCCCACATATAGCGGCTTTAAATATGAGAATTTAACTTTGACAAATGCTGTTTTAGCATTTTTGATCATAGTATTAAGTATTCAAACTAAGCTAGGATTGAAAGTGAATATATTATTTGATCGAGTGGTTGAATTGTGGAATGGTCCCTCAACGATGAATAAAAAAGAGGGTATGAAAAATAATGTCAATGTATCTTCACCGGTATCTAGACATACCCCGAGTCAATCGGATTATTTAGACAATACTAATGTTCAACAGAATGTCTTCCCACCGGCACCGGTAGCAACCTCACGTCAAAATGGCGCAACGGAATCATATGATAATATGATGGGCAATAATCAACAAATGCAGGAAATGGCCCCCGGCCCTGCGGCAGCCAATGGGTTGCTGGGCGGTTCATTTGGATCTTCTTTTTGAATAAATACAAAATCAAATAAATTTAACAAATTTAATTCGTTAAATTTATTTCCCAAACCTATAGTAAATGGGCGACCAAAAAAATGATTCTAATATTTCATATGCGGTAGACGATTTGAGTGGAAATGTCCCTGTCGCACCAGAATTGTCTACTATATTAACAACTATAATAGACGACAGTGATTGGTTCAAGCAATCCGAATATATTATTTTTAAAAACGAATTAAATTCGTTGAAAAAAATTAATTTAGTAGTTTTGAAAGAGTGTAAGGAAAATAAACGATTGTTAGATCTAAAATATGACGATTTGACACATAATATAAATAATATTCAAACGTCGGTTATTTTCTTTTCAACATCATCCGGGTTTTTGCAGGCAACTAGACTTCAATTTGGCATATCCGATGATATGATATCTATTATATCCATATTCATATCTACTTATATTTCTCTTCTCTTGTCCATATCTAAATATTATAAATTAGACGAAGTAAAAGAAAGAATACAGATATTGAGAGAGAAGTTCTCAATACTTCATAATAAATTGGATTATAGAATGGACGTGGTCGGTCCTTGGCACGATAAGAATGTGTGGAAATATCAAGATCCTAAGAAAAAATTGGAGGAATGGACAAAATTGCAAAAAGAATTAGCTACTGAATACGAAGAAATTATTGAAACAAAGAAAGAATTAGCTACTGAATTTCAAATAATAATGGATACAGTCGCAAGAAATAATTATAATATCATAAATAGAGAACGAAACTATGAGCATAGAAAAATGATAAATACGTGGGATTACAAAGAACATTCATTAGAACAATCAATAAATAAAAATATTACAAGGTCAAATAGTATTAAATTGCAACATGAAGAATTAAATAATTGGGAAACTGACAGCGATGGCATATAATACATCTTCAAATGTGTATATTGAATCTTATGTAGAATTATGAGTTTGTATATCTATAGAGTTGAGCAATTCCATTTTTTTCATAGACTTTTCAAATGTAGAGTTTTGTTCCATATTTTTGAATAGATATTCTGTATTGGGGCTTCTTTCTTTCTTTTTTATTTGCTTGTAAATAACGGTAAGATTATTAATTGTATTTTTGAGTATATTATTATTATGAGGTGATATTAATTCTATATTTTCATTAACTTGCTGTGTTATTAATGAAACCGCAAAATATAATAAGTATCTTCTTTTTTTACACGATGCAGTGGTGTATTTTATACAGAATACTTTGAAACAACATTGGATGCATGTATTTATGAATCTAGTTTTTGTTTTTGCATAATAAAAGATAGTATCCCATAAAATCCAAATAATATCATTGCGATATTTGTTTTCTACCTTTACAAACTGTCTAGATTCACTATTACATTTGTTTTTTTTCTTTTTGCAAAGTTTTTCAAATTCGATTGTCCACTCAATCCAATAGCACGCATTAAGTGTGCTATGTTTATCAGCAGATATACTATATGCAAATTCATTCGCCGGTATATAAAATTCTTTGGGATCATCTTGTTTGAATATATCTTGAATATATTCAATACTAGGAGCAGTTAGTTTTTCGGATATTTGTGTCATATCAAATTCATCCTTTTTAATTTTAATGGATTCAATACTATTCGTTTTTTCACTCAAACATATAGTAGTTGTTATTTCACAAAATAGTTTTCGAATAGTTGGGTGATTTCTCAATTGTAATTCGTTAAGATAATCACCTTTATCTACAATGTTTTTGAATACATTATATCGATTTTCTAAGTATATAATTATTTTAGGATTTCCTAAATGTATGTATTTACAGGCATACTGAATAAATATCTCCCATACATCAGTATAATGTCCCGAACAAACTAGTTCTCCTATCCAATAACACGCGTCTTCGAGTCTTGCTTTTTTAATATTTTCGAGCAATTGTTTTTGTACATCAGTTTTTTTGTAATCAGAAAAAGTAATTCCTTTAAAGTCAGGTTGAGCTCGAATATCATTAATTAAGATATTAGTGTTAACAGTTTCCATTTCATTTTCCATAGTGTAAATTATAATTCATATAGACAAAAATATAAAGAGTACAACTTAAATTTCTTTATTATGTATAGAATACGAGTTTTTTCGGGATTTGGACCCGATGATATATGTAAAGAGGTATTTGAAAGATTAGGGGAAGCACAAATATGCGAGTTTTATGGTATCGATAAAAAAATATATTTTACAAATGGAGATGATTACACACATGTTTTACTATTGAATACGCCCACTCCCGAAATACCAGAACATATACCAAAAGAAAATGTAGTAGGTCTAGCATATGAACCTTATATAAAAGGTAAGGGATGGCCATATTTAGAGTTAACTCCAGAATTTATAGAATATGCCCAAAAAAATATTGGAAAGTATTATGTAGGCGAAAAGTATGATTTACCAGACCCATTTATTGAATCATATTCATATATGTGGCATATAACACCATTAAAGGAGGTACCAGTAAAAAATACAACAATGTCAATCATGATCAGCAATAAATATGATATAACTGGCCATAAATACAGACATCGACTAGCAGAGCGAATATTAAATGATAAAATAGATGTCGACATTTATGGTAATGGTTGCGAATTATATGAATTACCTAATCATAAGAGTATGAAGGGGAGATTTGATAGTATAGAACCATATGAGCATTATGATTTTCATATAGCTATTGAAAATTCAGAAACTCCACATTATTTTAGTGAAAAAATCATAAACACTTTATTATGTGGAACAACGCCGGTTTATTGGGGGTGTAAAAATATAGATGAATATTTCCCGGATAATGTGATTCGTTTGACAGGCGTTATTGATGAAGATATTAAGACAATTAAAAAAATATTGGCAAATCCTGAAAAATATAAGAAAAATATTGATATTAACAAAATTAAAAAACGAGTATCGTTTATTGAAAATGTAGATTCCATATTTTAGATATTATTCTACAAAAATTATGTATGATCATACATAATTTTTTTGATTTATTCATCAATAAGCATTAACGCCATTGCAGCATAATTATGTAGGTCAATCAATGTATCCCTCATAGATTCGTCATTGACAAGATTTATACCATTTTTGGTAATTGATAATGCTCGTTGAATCTTATCTTCGATTCGCATTAGTACACCAATTACGCCAAATTTTGCAAATGCATCTCCATAATCTACATTTTTCTTTTTGAATAACGAAAGTGCTTCTGATTGAATCGTTTCCATTTGCACAACACGATTCATAATAAAAATATTAAAAAATTATATTTATATTATTTTTATCTATTCAGTAATAATACGCGGAACAACATTGATAGTCTGTAATTCTTGAGACATTAATTTATATGCATATGGGATGTCTACCTTTGCAAAATGAGTAGTATTATCACAAGTATTACATTTTGAATGTTTTTCAACAATATTTGTATACATACGGGTTTTGGTTCCGTCATTAAATCTAGCAATCATACCGCATTTTTTACAAACATATACAGAATATTTATCAGATACGTCAAACATTCTTTCTTTACAGAATCTAGTAATTCCGTGAGCAATCATAACATCTCTTTCCATTTCACCAATTCTAAAACCGCCATCTCTGCTTCTACCTTCAGCTGGTTGTCTTGTTAAATTAACCATAGGACCAATGGATCGACTATGCTGTTTATCACTTACCATATGTTTCAATCTTTGATAAAATACTGGACCCATAAATATAGACGTTTCTAATTGTTCACCGGTTAAGCCATTATATAAAATTTCATTACCATAACTTTCGTAGCCGATTTTAAGCAATTCTTCAGATATAGTCTTAATATCAGTATTACCAAAGCTGGTACCATCGCCAAACATACCAAGCTCAAGTAGAACCTTACCGAGAAGGGTTTCCTTCAATTGTCCGATCGTCATTCTAGATGGGATGGCGTGTGGATTAATAATAATATCGGGTTTTATGCCATCTTTTGTAAATGGCATATCGCATTCTGGTATGATATTACCAACCGTACCCTTTTGACCGTGCCTAGAACTAAATTTATCACCATACGTAGGCTTTCTAAGTGCTCTAATTCTAACTTTTGCAAAATTGTACCCATCTCCGTTTCTTCCCGTAAAATTTTTATCTACATATGTTTCTTCATTTGTTCGAAATGTTTTGCTTTGATCTTCGTATTTAACAATTTTCGTAGGATCGTTTCGATTTTCTTTGATGGGCACTGTCTTTGCAATAATTACATCTCTGTTTTCAACCAATGTATTTTCAGGAATGAATCCGTCTTTATTCAACTTTTCATAATTCCCAAATTTAATACCTTTGGTCTTTGTCTTATCTGGTTTGCATCGAATAATTTCATCTCGAATGATATTTTTATCTTCATCTTTTTCGGTGTGATAAATAGTAGCTAGAAATAGTCCTCTGTCTATCGACCCTTTATTGATCAATACACTATCTTCTTGGTTATATCCGGTATGTGTCATAATAGCTACGTGAATTTGTGCGCCGGAAGGGATTTTATTCAGATGTAGAAAGTTCATAACACGTGTATCAACCAATGGTCTTGTTGGATAATTCAATACGTATGCAGTCTTGTCCATTCTTTCATTATAATTAGTTGCATACACACCCATTGCTTGTTTACCCATCGCGCATTGATATGTGTTTCTTGGCGCCTGATTATGATCGGGAAATGGAACGCAAGATGCAAGTACCCCGAATATGGTACTCGGGTGAATTTCACAATAGTTATAATTGAATTTTAAATTTTTATTTTGCAGATATTTATTATTGCACATCATAGCAATCATAGATGTGTTTTGTTCGTCAGGATCAATATATTCTATGACCGATTCATCAATACTGCAATTTGTAAGCAAATCATTCCAAGATAATTTTTTATCAGCCAGCTGTTTAATGACATCGTTATTAATAATGGCTTGGTTATTTTCCACCTTTAATACTGGTCTGGTTAATCGACCCCCGTCGTTGCAAATTCTAATTTCCAGTAATTTGTAATTAAATGAAATGGATGTATATATGTTGATAATTCCCTTGTGTTTTTGTTCTTTCAAATAACGAAAGAATTCGACGGGGGTATCAGTCACACCTTGCCAAGAGCCATTGATAAATACTTTGACTTTATTATTTAAGAATTTGGAATCGTTGATATTATCAAGTGTATCTATTTTTGGAAGAATATAATCATACAGCGGACCACTATTAGTAGGTATGGTAATATGAGCCATATAACTAATATTTTTAACGATACCAATCGATTGTCCTTCCGGGGTTTCTGCTGGACATAAAAATCCCCAAGTTGTATTGTGAAGTTTACGGGGGGCGATCAACTCGCCACTTTTTTCAAGTGGTGTATTAATTCGCCTCAAGTGGCTTAATCCTGCAACATAGGTAAGTCGATTCAATACTTGAGCAACACCAACTTTACTAGAATTGGATTGTCTAACACTAAAATCGCCGGTTGACAAAGCCCTATTAATGCCATTCTCTATAGTGGTAGACTTCATTATTTTATAAATATTTGTCATATTAATTATATTTTCATAATCGTTCGAAGACCGCCAAGACCCATTGTTGATTTCTTTTATAATTTGCTTTTGCATTTCTTTTACCAATTTATTAAAGTAATTGCGAAACAGATTATTAAGGAGGGTACCAGTCAATTCGATACGCTTATTTAAATATGAGTCTCGGTCATCAACTGCTAACCAACCAAACGAAGTTTTTATTAATTTATTTGCCATATATCCTAGGAAATATACTTTTTGTATATTTGATTTGCAGTGCGGAAATAAATCATTTGCTAATATATCTTTGGTAAATTCTATTTTTTTTTTTGCATGATTTTCATAATTATTGTCGGTGACATATGGATTATATAGAATATAGTTCGATATATGTTTAATCGCGTCTTCATTTGTTGTGTATTTATTTGCATCAATGATAGATGCTTGAAGGAAATTTAATATAGGCCTGTTTTCGTCTTTTTCAATATCTAGAGCAATATATTCACATATTTTTTTATCCGTATCATCGGCAATATCAGTACTAAGAGCGCGAAATAGAACAAATAATTCGATCGGTTGTTTGACCCTCGGTATATTTACATAAATACCTTTACCAAACCCGTTATTTTTACTAGCAATCATCATTTCCACTTGTTTTGGTGAAATACATTTATGATCAGGGACGGATTTGATCTCGGCAAGTAAATCCCATTTTGTAGTATTTTTACTGTCAAAGCAATAAATTTTATTTTCAGCAGCTCTTTCTTGTCCAAGTACCGTCTTTTCAGAACCCTTAATGATAAAATATCCACCACTGTCCATTGCACATTCGCCGTTATATTCATTGTCTAGTGTATTTTTTTGAGATAAAACGCATATAGACGACTTCAACATTATAGGCATCTTGCCAATATTAATTTTATGCAAAGTTTTGGAGATAGTGACAGGTGTATTCATACAATCGTTGTTTCTAATAATATAATCAATATTAATATCTACAGTCATTACTGACGCGTAAGTGAAATTACGAAGTTTTGCCTCACGGGGGTACATTGTTTTGGTAGCACCATTGTTTTCGTGAATTTGAGGAGGATATAATTTAAAATTGACAAAAGATATCTCAATTTCCAAAATATATTTGTCTGTTTCTAATACCAGATCGTTTTCAGAATGAATTTTGACGGGATTAAACATATCAATGGTTCTTTGAATCTGAAAATTAATAAAATGGTTGTAGGATTCAATTTGATGACGAACCAACCTTTCGAGGTATTTACCTGCAAAATAAGATTCAATAATAGTATATGGATCTTCAATGTGATTTGATAAATGTTCTAATAAATAACTTGGTTCAGAAGAAATTTTTTTATGTACATCATCAACTGCCTTTTTTATAGACGGGGGTATGTCTAGGTCGTTCATTTGTTGTATCATAGTATAATATGTATACTTTTTACATGTATTCTTTTATCAATTTTTATAATCTTAATTCAAATGATATATAAATATGTTTTTTATATTTGTAATATGTTGAATAAATCCAAACAGTTTGTTCGTTATTTAGATAATTATGATAAAAAAAATCAAAAAAAATATAATGCGTCGTTAATAACGTCAATCAGTAAAGAGTACAATGATATTTGGTCAACGCAATTTAAGGTTTCTGCTATTTCAAATAAATTTGAATGTTATAATTATTACGATACTAATTGTATTGCTACCCGGGTATTGGTCGAAGAAAAAATCCCATCTACTGAAACAATCAAAAAAGTGATGATTGAGGATAATATAGACACTATATCTGATATTTTGAGCGTCATTGATAAATACGATTATAATGATCATTGTGAATATAATATAGATTTTCGAGCAATCATATCTATAAAAGAAGAATTAATAGAGTTGAATAATATGATTGGTATGAAAGAGTTGAAACAAAATGTATTAGAACAGTTATTGTATTTTTTACAGAATTTACATTTATCTGATACCGGTGGCGATTATAAACATACTGTTTTGTATGGTCCTCCTGGTACAGGTAAAACACAAATAGCTAAAATTATTGGTAAGATGTATTCTAAAATTGGGGTATTGCAAAAAAATATATTCATTAAAGCAACGCGACAAGATTTAATAGCCGGATATTTGGGTCAAACTGCAATTAAAACTGCCAAAATCATAGAAGAAGCAAAGGGAGGGGTATTATTTATAGACGAAGCATATTCATTGGGTAGCAATGACGGTCAAGATAGTTTTTCAAAAGAGTGTTTAGATACATTATGTGAATCGTTGAGTAATTATAAAGATGATTTAATGGTTATCATTGCTGGATATGAAAAAGATTTAGATGATACTTTTTTTAAGGTAAATAAAGGTTTACAATCACGGTTTATATGGAGATTTACAATGACCCCATACACGAGCACTGAACTATGTGATATTTTTATATCTATAATCAAAAATTCCGAATGGGTGGTGGATTTTGATAGAGAGAAAATGGTAATCTGGTTTGCTGAAAATGATAAAGAATTCATAAATTACGGTAGAGATATGGAGCAATTATTTACTTATCTCAAAATATCACACAGTAAGCGTATTTACGGTCTTTCGAAAGATTTAAGAAAACACATAACAATGGTTGATGTAAAAAATGGATATGAAATGTTTATTTCTCATAGAAAAAAAAAGGAAATTACACGCAGGTATGATTTTTATACGTAATAGCGTATGATTTGTTTAGATTTATTGTATATTATATATATATTTACTAATACTTATATAATTTATGACAGATAAAAAAATAGTTTCTATTAATCCTGAATTATTTTCATTTCCCAATACACGAAAACGAAAGAAAGAACCTAGGGTACAAAATGCCATCAAAATGAAACAACCTACTATTAAAAAAAATGACACGTTGCGGAAAAAAACTATTTTGAAAATGATACGACAGCACCAAGAAAATAGACATAAAGATAACTTTTCCGTTCAAGAAAAATCGAAACAGCCACCGACTACTACATTGACCCGGGACTTTGATTTGGCCAAAAAATTTTTTGATAATATGGTTGTTAAATCTACGCCTTCACATAATTATACGGTCAAAAATAATATCCCTAATAATTTAAACTATTCAGATATAGATAGTAATACTATAATCAATGACCATATAACTGCACCACCGGTACAGCTGAATAATAATGAAATTCAATTGAATAATAATGAAATATGTATAAATACAAATGCCAATATTTCTGCACCCAAATTTGGTTGTTTGAAAAATGGCAATTTACCTACATATCGGGATTATTTGAATAGAACACGTAAAAATAACAATGCGACTAT
>Ga0209662_1000261_pt1 | contig 31962 bp, 27 predicted proteins | sample SaaInlV_150m_DNA_4_FD_184662 | JGI IMG/M metagenome (GOLD analysis project Ga0209662, IMG submission 184662) | Marine microbial communities from expanding oxygen minimum zones in the Saanich Inlet - SI072_LV_150m_DNA (SPAdes) (version 2) | ecosystem: Environmental > Aquatic > Marine > Intertidal...
AAAGTGGCTGGCGTTGCTGGACTATTAACCCCTTTATCTTTTTTATTCGCATCACTTTTAGTGATTACCACTGCTTTCACTTACAGCGAACTTTCATCTCGCTATCCTGTAAGCGCTGGTGAAGCAGTTTACCTATTCAAAGCCTTCGGCAAACAACAGCCTTCCTTAATCATCGGCATCATGATTGCCATTACGGGTGTACTCTCAGCAGCCACTATTACCGTTGGGTTTGTTGGATATTTACGAATTTTTATCGACGTACCTAACTATATAGCAATCACACCTCTGTTATTAATATTAGGTGGTTTAGCTACCTGGGGTATTCGGCAATCCGTTCAAGCGGCTGCGTTATTAACCTTAATAGAGATTGTTGGTCTGCTTATTATTATTTGGGTGGGTCGTGATTATTTAAGCTACGTGGACACAAGCATCTACATAGATTCGTTCAAGTTTAATGACTTATCAATCTGGGCAGGTATTTTTGCGGGCGCCTTCTTGGCTTTTTATGCATTCATCGGTTTTGAAGACATGGTAAATGTTGCAGAAGAAGTGATTGAACCTGAAAAAAACATGCCAAAAGCCATTCTGTTATCACTAAGTATCGCAACCACTCTTTACGTATTGGTATCACTGGTGGCTGTTAATGCGGTATCACCACAAACACTAGCTGACCACAAAGCACCGCTGGCACTCATTTATGAGCAACTGAGTGGATTCTCACCCAGCTTGATTGCTGGCATAGGCATGCTCGCTATTATTAACGGCGCACTGATACAGATCATCATGGCTTCTCGAGTATTGTACGGCATGAGTCAGCAAAAATGGCTGCCTGAAATATTAGGAAAAATCAATAACAACACCAAAACCCCAATTCATGCAACCATTGTCATTACATTGATTGTTTATATTTTGGCACTCTGGCTGCCAATCATGACGCTGGCAGAATTAACCAGTTTGTTTATTTTGATTATTTTTTCATTAATGCACCTTGCATTATTAAGCATCAAGAAAAAATATCCAAACCCTAATAAAAATGTTCGATGCTATCACTTTAGCATTCCCTTAATTGGGCTTGTTACCAACACTGGTTTTGTTCTTTTCTATTTTTTAAGTTGAATAAAATCAAGCTGACGCCAAGCCTCATACGCCACAATTGATACACAATTAGACAAGTTTAAACTCCTCGATTCTGCCTGCATCGGCAATGTAATTCCTTGATACTGGTCTAATATTTCTCTTGGAAGGCCACGAGTTTCTGGGCCAAACAAAAAAGAATCTCCACTTTGATACTCTGGATCGGTATAAATTTGTTTTACTTTTGAACTGACTGCAAACAAACGTTCTGGCTTTGCTTTGGCAAGATAATCTTCAAAATTTTCATACTCATAAACTCGAGCCAATTCTTTGTAATCAAGTCCTGCTCGTCTCAAGCGTTTATCGGTAATTTCAAATCCAAAAGGTTTGATCAAGTGCAAGCTTGCACCCATGTTTGCTGATAGACGAATTAAGCTACCAGTGTTGTTTGGAATCTCAGGCTCAAACAATACTAAATTTAACATAATATTTTATTTTTGTACTTGAAATGCAACAATCATCCCATAGATAGATAACATATAAACAAAAATCAACTAATAAAACTTATGGATATTAACAAACTAACTTCGCAATTTCAACAAGATTTAGGTGCGGCGCAATCCATTGCGGTTCAGCATAATCATAGTTCGATTGAGCCGATTCATGTTTTGCAAACCATGATTCAAAATGGTGAAAGTAGCGTTAGAAATCTACTTGTACAAACTCAAGTGGACCTTTCTAAAGTTAAGCAACAATTAGACCAAGCGATTAACAACTTAGCAAAAGTCAACAACCCTACTGGTGATGTTAATATTTCACAAAATTTATTACGATTATTAAACCAAGTTGATAAATTAGCGCATGATAGAAATGATGCCTATTTATCAACCGAATTATTTCTACTAGCCATCATTGAAAGCAATGATGCTGCCAGTAAAATTTTAAAAGATTGTGGCGCCAATAAGCAAGACTTAAGTGCAGCAATTGACACCCTTAGAGGAGGACAAAGCGTGAATGATCAAAATGCAGAAACACAACGAGATGCACTAAACAAATACACACAAGATTTAACTCAGTTGGCGATTGATGGAAAACTCGACCCTGTTATTGGTCGTGATGGCGAGATTCGTCGCGCCATCCAGGTGTTACAACGTCGTACTAAAAATAATCCAGTACTAATTGGTGAGCCAGGTGTGGGTAAAACCGCCATTGTTGAAGGTTTAGCACAGCGTATTATTAATGGCGAAGTACCAGAAGGTATTAAAGGCAAGCGTGTATTGTCACTCGACATGGCAGCCTTAGTTGCCGGTGCAAAGTATCGTGGAGAATTTGAAGAGCGCCTAAAAGCCGTGCTTAAAGATTTAGAAGCTGAGCAAGGTCAAGTAATCTTATTTATTGATGAATTACACACCATGGTTGGTGCAGGTAAATCTGATGGTGCTATGGATGCAGGTAACATGCTAAAACCAGCACTCGCTCGTGGCGATTTACACTGCATGGGCGCCACCACATTGGACGAATACCGCCAATATATTGAAAAGGATTCTGCTCTTGAGCGTCGATTCCAAAAAGTACTGGTTGATGAGCCGACCGAAGAAGATACCGTTGCCATTTTGCGCGGTTTGAAAGAAAAATACGAAGTGCATCATGGTGTGGAAATTACTGACCCTGCCATTATTGCTGCAGTAACCTACTCAACACGCTACATCACAGATCGTCAATTGCCCGATAAGGCGATTGATCTAATCGATGAGGCAGCTTCACAAATTCGCATGGAAATTGATTCTAAACCAGAATCAATGGACAAACTCGATCGTAAATTGGTACAGCTTAAAATTGAACGTATGGCTTTAAAAAAAGAGAAAGACAAAGCAAGTAAAGAGCGTTTTAAAGAATTAGAAAATACCATTAAAAAATTAGAAAAAGAATACGGTGATCTTGAAGAGGTTTGGAAAAAAGAAAAATCCATTGTTCAAGGTGCTCAGCACTTAAAAGAAGAACTCGAACAAGCCAAAGTTGATCTTGAATCGGCACATCGTAATAATGATTTAGCTAAAATGAGCGAACTTCAATACGGCGTGATTCCTGAATTAGAAGAAAAAATCACCCAAGCTGAAAACGTTGATGGTGAGGACATGACCTTGCTTAGGAATAAAGTCACTGAGGATGAAATCGCCCACATTGTTGCGCGTTGGACTGGCATCCCTGTGGATAAAATGATGGAAGGTGAAAAAGACAAACTCCTACAAATGGAAGAAATTATCCACAAGCGTTTAGTAGGGCAAGACAAGGCCGTTAAAGTGATTTCTGATGCCGTTCGTCGTTCGCGTGCAGGATTGTCTGATCCGAATCGACCTGACGGATCATTCCTGTTCATGGGCCCTACTGGTGTAGGCAAAACTGAGCTAACTAAAGCCTTGGCTGACTTTTTATTTGACACCGAACAGGCTATTGTTCGTTTGGACATGAGTGAGTTCATGGAAAAACATTCAGTTGCACGCTTAATTGGAGCGCCTCCAGGTTACGTTGGTTATGAGCAAGGCGGTGTATTAACTGAAGCGATACGTCGAAAGCCTTATTCAATTATCCTACTTGATGAAATTGAGAAAGCACACCCTGATGTTTTTAATGTACTGCTGCAAGTTTTAGACGATGGCCGCTTAACCGACGGCCAAGGTCGTACCGTTGATTTTAAAAACACAGTGATCGTTATGACTTCAAACTTGGGATCTCACCTAATCCAGGATAACCCAGGTAAAGACATACAATCTGAGCTTATTAAACTAGTGGGTGAGCATTTCCGACCAGAGTTTGTTAATCGTATTGATGAAATCGTGGTGTTTAATGGCCTTGAAAAAAATCAAATCAAAGGCATTGCTGTATTGCAAATTGACATCTTAAAATCTCGACTAGAGGATTTAAACCTTAAACTAAACCTAAGTGATGTTGCTATGACACTAATTGTAGACAGAGGCTACGACCCTGTCTTTGGTGCACGACCATTAAAACGCACCATTCAACAATTACTGGAAAATCCTTTGTCACAAAAAATTCTTGCAGGAGAATTTTTACCAGGATCAACCATCAATGCTGATGTTAAGAATGATGAGATAATTTTTTCTTAAATACACAACTTTCATAGAGCTTGATATAATCAAGCCTTATGGAAGCTTATCTTAAAATTGTTAAAAATGGTTTATGGACTAACAACCAAGCTCTAGTCGCATTACTGGGCTTGTGCCCTTTGTTGGCAGTCACCAACAATATTGTTAATGCTATTGGCCTTGGCCTTGCCACAACCTTTGTACTGATAGCTTCTAACGTTAGTGTTTCTATTTTTCGCAATCAAATTTCAAAAGAAGTACGAATCCCCATCTTTGTATTGATAATTGCCTCTTTTGTCACCATTGTTGAGCTATTAATGCAGTCTTATTTTTATGATTTGTATTTAATATTGGGTATTTTCGTACCTCTAATCGTAACTAACTGTGCAATACTTGGTAGGGCTGAAGCTTATGCCAGCAAAAACACCTGGGGGAAATCTGCGCTTGATGGACTGATGATGGGCATTGGTTTTTCAATTGTACTGATTGTACTGGGTGCAATGCGTGAACTAATCGGCTCAGGTACGTTATTTGACCAATCCAGCTTGATACTAGGTAGTTTGGGTGATACACTAAGCGTGACTGTGTTTGAAAATTACCAAGGCACGTTGTTGGCAATTTTACCACCAGGAGCATTCATCGGTTTAGGGCTGATTGTTGCAGTTAAAAATTGGTACGATCAAACAAAAACAATTTAAAAATAGAGGAGAGAGAAAAATGAAAAAAATAATTTTATTATTTTCCAGCTTATTAGCACTAGGGGTTAATGCTGAAGGGGAAGTTACTAAAGAGGTGTTTATTTCACCAGGTGTAGTGTCTGTTAATGTTGTTCATCACTATAAGCCTGTCAAATTACAAAGAGATCAAGATAGAGAAAATGAAATCTCTGATTTCTATCTAAAAACTGCACGTGGGAAAATTCAACCCATGCTTCCATTTGCGCCACATTTAGTTGAGACTATTGGCGAGCTCGATGTGATTGACTACGTTAAAAAAAGATCTGATGGTGACGATACGATTCTTATTGTTGACACACGTACGCCAAACTGGCCTGTCATCACAGGTGGCATCCCAACAGCGGTTAATATTCCATACACAAGATTTAAAAATAAAGAAAAAGCACTAGAGATTATGGAAGATCAGCTTGGCGTTCAAGTGGACGATGTGTATGATTTCTCATACGCTAAAACTTTGATAATGTATTGTAATGGTGTTTGGTGTGGTCAAACACCAGCAGCGATTACTGCCTTACTTAAATATGGCTACCCTGCTGCAAAACTTAAATACTATCGTGGTGGTATGAATTCTTGGAAATCTTTAGGTTTGACAACGGTTAATTTGTAACTTTTGAACACCGTTAATGATTATCTTAAAAGTGGTGCAATTGATATTGTGCCACTTTTATCTTTGGCGCTTAATAAATCAAATACGGCTCTTTACACTCAAACTGATTACCAATTAACGGCAATAGAGTCAAAACAACTAGACACACTAATCCAGCAAAGAAAAAAAGGTATTCCATTTGCCTATCTAAGTGGTAAAAAAGGTTTTTACCACTTAGATTTTAAAGTCACACCCGATACACTAATTCCAAGACCAGAGACTGAACTACTGATTGATATTGCACTTGATTTATTCAATGACAAGGAAGAACCTTGTCATTTACTGGATTTAGGCACTGGCAGCGGTATTATTGCCATCACCCTTGCGGATAAAAACCCGCATTGGACAGTTAGTGCAACGGACATTTCTCAAGCGGCACTTGATGTGGCCAAAACCAACACAACGGCTCAAGTTAGCTTTTTTCAAGGCAGTTGGTTTGAGGCCGTACCTAGCCAAACTTTTGATTTAATTATCTCTAATCCTCCCTACATTGAACAAGACGATCCTTATTTAGACGATTTACTCTTTGAACCACAAACAGCATTAGTATCTGGTGAAGATGGATTAAACGATATTCGCATTATCATTAGCGATGCGCCAGAACACCTAAACAAGGGTGGTTACTTACTGCTTGAATATGGCTTTGATCAGCAAGAAAGAATTGTAGACCTACTAAATGAAAAGTTCCATCATATTAAAACCTTTAAAGACTACAACAACAATGATCGTGCAGTGCTTGCACAAATAAAATAGACTTATTGTTGTGCTTTGATTTTTAAACCCTTCTTAAGTTTATCAATATACTTAGAATCCACCTCACAGTATTTATCTTGCTGAGTAAAAAAATCTTCTTCTACCCAAGTACTTGAAGACTTAAAGACTGGTGCACTGCCATCAGCATAAATCACTGTGTTATCGGTATAAATAGTAATATTTTTATCAGAATACAAAATTTCTTTATCAGCATAAACATTAGCTGAAACACTTATAAAAACAATAATCAATATTTTATGAATAATCCTCATGCTTTTATTCTACAACAAAATGCATAATAATTGATAAATACTATTTTTACGAGTATTTTGTCTTTCTATAAGGCAGATTTTATAAATATGAAGGAGCATGGGGTCAACCATGTGACTGAATATTTATAAAATATAACGCAGTAGAAGGAGAAAAGACGAAGTAAAAAAGGTGAAGTTAGTCTATAAGCCGGGTTCTGTAATAGATGGTCATTCATCTACGAGCATTGTTGCCAATACTCTTTAGCACTCTACCCGCTACCTTGTGCGAGCCGCACCATGGGTAGCCTATTTGAGCTTGCTCCAAGTGGGGTTTACCTTGCCACGGTTGTCACCAAACGCGCGGTGCGCTCTTACCGCACCTTCTCACCCTTACCTATCGAAATAGGCGGTCTAAATCTCTGCAGCACTTTCCGTTATGTCACCATACCTAGCCGTTAGCTAGCACTTTGCTCTGTGGAGCCCGGACTTTCCTCTGAAAGTAAACTTCCAGCGACCATCCGACCAACTTCAGGGCTAATTATACTTGACTTGAATGTTTTGAAAGATACTGTGAATGTTGTGTCCTTGAGTATCTACTGCAACCGTTACCGGCATATCTTTAACTTCTAGCTCGTAAATAGCTTCCATGCCCATGTCTTCAAAAGCAATTTTTTTGGCCTTTTTAATGGATTTTGAAATCAAATAAGCCGCACCACCAACTGCAATCAAATAACTGGCTTTGTGTTTTTTAATGCTTTGTGTGGTAGATTCTCCACGTTCAGCCTTGCCAATCATGCCTAAAATATTGGTATTTTCCAGCATCATATCGGTAAATTTATCCATACGCGTGGCAGTAGTTGGCCCTGCAGGGCCAATTACTTCACTACCCACTGCATCCACTGGACCTACGTAATAAATAAATTTATTATCAAAATTCACATCTTTAGGCAAGCCTTCACCACTATCAAGCATTTTTTTCAAGCGCAAATGAGCGGCATCTCGCCCAGTAATAATCGTACCGGTTAATAGCAAGGTGTCACCAATGTTCCAATCACTCATTTGTTTTCGAGTTAAAGTACTTAAATCAACTTGTTTGTATTGTGAATAGTCCATCTCTAAATCAGGATAAATACTCATATCAACTTCTGGTAATTCTGCAACGCCAGTGTCATCCACTGAAAAATGCAGATGACGCGTTGCTGCGCAATTTGGAATCATAGCCACTGGCTGTGAAGCCGCATGGGTTGGATAATCTTTAATCTTAACATCCAGCACCGTGGTCAAACCGCCTAAGCCTTGTGCGCCAATACCGAGATCATTAATCTTACCCATCAAATCTAGGCGCAACCGTTCAATGTTACTTGGGTTGGGTTTTTTAGCAATGTCGGCAATGTCAATCGAATCCATTAAACTTTGTTTTGCCATGAGCATGGCTTTTTCTGCAGTACCGCCCACGCCAATACCAATAATGCCTGGTGGACACCAGCCTGCACCCATGGTTGGAATCGTTTTTAACACCCAATCGGTTAGACTTTCGTCGGGTTGCAATACGGTAAATTTAGCCTTGTTTTCCGATCCGCAACCCTTAGCAGCAACAATAAAATTAAGCTTATCGCCCTTCACTATCTTTGTGTGAATCACCGCTGGTGTGTTGTCTTTGGTGTTGGTTCTAGTAAACAGAGGATCTTCAACAATGGAAGCTCGCAAAGGATTTTCTGGATTTGTATAAGCTTGTCTTACGCCTTCGTTAATCATATCATCTAAGGACAAATCTGCATCCCAAGTAATACCCATCCCCACTTCAACAAAAATATTAACTATGCCGGTGTCTTGGCACATTGGACGCTGACCTAAGGCAGCCATTTTTGAATTGATTAAAATTTGGGCGATGGCGTTTTTAGCCGATTGATGCGTTTCTTTTTCATGGGCATTGGCCATGGCCTTAATAAAATCTGGCGCGTGATAATACGATATGTATTGCAAGGCGTTAGCAACACTCTGAATCACCTGTTTTTGTTTGATTTCCATCTTAATTATGCTTTAAGTATTACCTAATTTTTGCCAAGTGTTTATAATATGACATCTACTTCATTTTAACCAATATTTAACTGGAATTTTTTATGTTTGATTTTTTAAAAGGCCAAAGCCTTTCAATCGATTTAGGTACTGCTAATACACTGATTTATATGGATGGTGCTGTTGTACTCAACGAGCCATCCGTGGTGGCTATTCGCCATGACAGAGGGTCGTTAGAATCCACTGTTATTGCCGTGGGTCAAGACGCTAAAAACATGCTGGGAAAAACACCTGGCTCGATTGAAGCCATTCGTCCCATGAAAGACGGTGTGATCGCTGATTTTAAAATCACTGAAAAAATGTTGCAACATTTCATTCGCAAGGTATTACGTACTAGTTTTTTTTCACCCAGTCCTAAAGTACTTATTTGCGTACCTTGTGGCGCTACTCAAGTTGAGCGTCGTGCCATTAAAGAAAGCGCTATTGGTGCAGGCGCACGCGATGTATACCTGATTGAAGAGCCAATGGCAGCAGCCTTAGGTGCTGGCATGGCTATTGAAGAAGCCTCAGGTGCCATGGTGATTGATATTGGTGGCGGTACCACTGAAATTGCAATTATGTCACTCAATGGTATTGTTTATTCCGATTCACTGCGCATTGGTGGCGATATGTTTGACGATACAATCGTGAAGTTTATTCGCCGTGAACACGGCATTATTATTGGCGATACAACGGCTGAAAAAATCAAACAAGAAGTAGGTTCAGCGTTTAAAACAAAAGCCGTTAAAAAAATTGAATTCAGAGGGCGTGATGTTACTAAAGGCATTCCAGTGAGTTTTGAAATAACCAACACTGAAATCCTTCAAGCCCTACAAGAGGCCTTATCAATGATTATTAGTGCAGTTCGAACCGCGCTGGAGCAAACACCGCCAGAACTTAGCTCTGATATTGCTGAAAATGGCCTAGTACTTACCGGTGGTGGCGCCCTTCTAGAAGGGCTCGACAAACTCATCAATAAAGAAACTAACTTGCCAGTGCGTATTGCGGATGATCCACTCACGTGTGTTGCCCGTGGTGGTGGCGTTGCACTTGATATGATCAGCAAGCACAACATGGGTTTCTTAGCCTCAGAATGATCAACTAAAACCAGAAATTATGAAGTTTTTTAAACTCTTCATTCCTATTTTTATTTCTGTTTTTTTAATAATTTCAGATCATAAATTTTCATACGTAGACAACCTAAGGCTCTCTATCGCCACACTAATATCGCCTATTTATTTAGTGGTTAATCTGCCAGCAGCACTCCATACTTGGATCAATGAACAGGGTACCAGTAAAGAAATTTTACTGAACCAAAATAAACAACTAACCAATGAACTGATCGAATTAAAAACCAAACTGCAAATTCACAATGCACTTTTATTGGAAAATAAAAAGTTAACCAAACTGCTCGGCGCAAGTTACAGTATTAAATCACAAAAATTTAAAATGGCTCGCATCAGCTCGATTAGTCAGTCTCGGTTAAAAAAGCAAATCATCATTAATAAAGGTAGTGACAATGGTCTTAAAGTCGGACAAGTGGCACTGGGCACTAAAGGCATTGTTGGGCAAATAACTCAAGTAACACCCCTATACAGCACCGTACTCATGGTCACTGATCCAACTCAACATGTGCCCGTTAAAAATGAACGAAATGGTGTTCGAGGTATTAGTAAAGGACTCGCATCTAAAAAAGGAAAACTCATTGTTAATTTTATTGAGCCTGGGGCAGACATAGAATTGGGTGACATTTTTTTAAGCAGCAACATTGGCTCTAAATTTCCACAAGGGTATCCACTGGGTAAAGTGATTCATGTTGAAACTCATAAAAATGAGCCTTTTTTACACATTCAGCTAATGCCAACCCAAGATAGTAAGCAAATGGAATTTGTTCTTATAGGGGACTCAAATTAATCATGAAAATTCAACGCCCTTATGTTTTTCTAATTAAAATCACAATTTTTTCTATGATCATGAGCGCATTGCCTTTGCCTCAATTATTACTGGAATTATCGCCTTTTTGGGTGTTGCTTTTTTATATTTATTGGTTGGGTTATTCAGCTGCCAATGGTCGGTTTTTCATTGCGTTAGTTTTAGGCGTTTTAATCGACATACTACAAGGTAGTATTCTTGGTCAAAATGCTTTGGCGCTTATATTTAGTAGTGCGTTTATCTCCAACGTTCAACAATCATTTTTTGTTTCTAACTTAAGCACTCAACAGGTTTATGTGTTTGTTGCATCCAGTATTTATTTAGCTGTTATTTTGTTAATACATGTACTTATTCAAGGGTTTAGCTTTAGTTACTATCTACTATTAGCGCCTTTATCAAGCGCTCTATTTTGGCCAATAGTAAGACTACTGCTCTTAAAGTTTCGACACTAATCACACAGAGCCCGATTAGAAATGGAAAGAATCAGCAACACCGTACTGGAAAATAAAATTTTTTCATCTAGGCTGGTTTTGGCGTTTGTATTTATTTTCATATTAACGTCGATATTAATCCTTAGAGTCTACAACCTACAAATTGTTAATCATGAGTATTACACGGAAGAAGCGCTTGGTAATCAAATGCGTAGCATACCCATCACCCCAGCAAGGGGAAAAATATTTGATCGAAATGGTCAGATTTTAGCCACTAACCAACTTTCATACAGACTTACCCTTACTCCAGAAAAAGTTAAAAATACTGCTAAAACCCTGTTATCTCTTAAAAAAATAGGCTTGATTAATGATAAAGACATTGAACAATTCAATAAAAATAGAAAGCGTTATAAAAAATTTCACAACATTCCGCTAAAACACAAACTCAGTGAAATCCAAATGGCTGAATTCTTGGTTGGCAATCAATTCATTGGTGTTGATGTAGAGCCTTATTTCCACCGTGTTTATCCCAATGGTACTTCAAGTGTCCATGTGATTGGTTACGTTTCAAGGATGAATAAAGAAGATAAACTTTTCTATGACAAGAAAAATTACTTGGGCACTTCTTTTGTAGGAAAAACTGGCATTGAAAAACAATACGAAACACTACTGCATGGCAGTAATGGCGTGAAACAAATTGAGCGCAATGTTTCTGGCAGAGTCATTGATACTAAAACCATTGAAGGTGCCGTGGCTGGCAAAGATTTATACCTAAGCATTGATCTGGATTTACAAAAAAAAGCAGAATCACTCCTACTAGGAAAACGTGGATCCATTGTGGCGGTGAATGTAAAAAATGGCGAAGTTTTAGCCCTTGTCAGTACTCCTGTTTACAATCCAAATTGGTTTGTCAATGGCATCTCCCATGCTAATTACCAAAACCTGCAGACCTCAAAAGATATTCCACAACTCAATCGATCGATCCGAGGGCTTTACCCTCCAGGTTCTACCGTTAAGCCTATGGTGGCACTGGCTGGCCTTGAAGAAGGAGTGATTACCAATCAGAGTAAAACATTTTGCCCTGGTTACTACAAACTCCCTAACGTTAAACGAAAATTTAACGATTGGAAGCGTACAGGCCATGGTCATGTAGATGTTAAGGATTCCATTGCACAATCGTGCGATGTATTTTTCTACGATCTTGCCAATAAAATGGGCATAGAAATGATGCACGATAATTTGAATTATTTTAATTTTGGCAGAAAGACAGGGATTGATATCCCTGGTGAAAAAGGTGGAATATTACCCTCAAAAGCCTGGAAAAAAATCAATAAAGACGAGCCTTGGTACCGAGGTGAAACGCTAATTGTTGGTATTGGTCAAGGCTTTATGACCTCAAGCCCACTGCAACTTGCCGTTGCCACAGCAGCACTGGCTAACAAAGGGGGACTCTTCAAACCAAAATTACTTACAAATATCCAAACACCCAATCAAGCCATTGAAGAAATACCTGGTGATCCACCCGTGCAAATACCGATTAAAAACATCAAAAATTGGGAGGATGTGGTTGAAGGCATGCGACAAACCATTTACGCCCCAAAAGGAACGGCTAGAAGACTGAATAAAGATTTAACCTATACTCTGGCAGGTAAAACAGGAACCGCTCAAGTATTTGGCTTGGATGCAGAAGAGCAGTACATTGCAGAAAAATTGGATGAACGCTTAAGAGATCATGCACTATTTACTGGTTTTGCTCCAATCGACAACCCTGAGATTGCCATTGCCATTATTGTTGAAAATGCAGGCAGTGGTAGCTCTAAAGCGGCACCGTTAGCTCGTCAAGTATTGGATGTGTATTTTAAAAAGAAAGTGGCTAATTAAAACAGGCCATTAACTTTTCCTCAATGACAGGAAAAGCAAGTGTGCAGTCTGTTTTGTACCGTTGCTTCAACTGATCAAGTTGTGTTTGATTAATTTTATCAAAAAGAATGATGATTTTTGCCTCGGGCGAATGAGACTCTAACGTTGCCAACAACGACTCAATGTTACTAACTCGATCTCTAAATTCTGGATTATAACTAAACTCAGCCACCAGCACTTGATATTTATTTTTCTTCGCAAGCTTAACCGCCTTTCGTTGAGAGCTCTCAAAATCAACCGAAAACCCTAACCGAGCAAACAAAGGAGTGTAATCGTCAAAACCTCCTTCATCAACAAAAAATAATAATTTATTGCTGCTCATAGAAGTCTTTTTTAAATTCAGAGAATGTGTTTTTCTCGATTGCAACTCGCATTTGATTCATTAAATATTGATAATAATGTAAATTATGAATGGTGTTTAGTCGAGCACCCAAAATTTCATTTTTTCTTTGTAAATGATGAAGATATGATTTTGTATAATTTTTACAAGTGTAGCACTCACAGTGCTCATCCAGTGCTGAAATATCAAACCTATACTGCGCATTGCGAATTTTAACAATGCCAACTGAGGTAAATAAATACCCATTACGTGCATTGCGTGTTGGCATCACACAATCAAACATATCAATACCACGTTCAACCGCTTCAACCAAATCACTCGGCGTACCCACGCCCATCAAATACCGCGGTTTATCCTTTGGCATTTTCTCAGGCAGATAATCCAACACTTTCATCATCTCTTCTTTTGGCTCACCCACACTTAACCCACCAATGGCAAATCCATCAAAACCTATATTGACCAGTGCCTCGATAGATTCAATGCGCAAATCCTCATGCATACCTCCTTGTACAATGCCAAATAACGCGTTATTGTTGTTCAGCCGATTGTGTTCATCTTTAGAGCGTTTAGCCCAACGCAAGGACAACTGCATGGATTGACTAGCCGTTACTTTATCCGCTGGATATGGAGTGCATTCATCAAAAATCATAACAATATCTGAACCGAGTTTTTTTTGAATTTGCATGGATTCTTCAGGGCCCATGAAGATTTTATCGCCATTTTTAGGTGATTGAAAATCCACACCTTGCTCACTGATCTTGCGCATATCGCCCAAACTGAATACCTGAAAACCGCCAGAATCTGTGAGTATCGGCCCTTGCCAATGCATAAAATCATGCAAATCTCCATGCGCTTCAATCACATCAGTGCCTGGGGTGATGTCCAAATGAAAAGTATTGCCCAAAATAATTTGTGCACCCGTTTCGCTCACTTCTTCAGGTGTCATTGCTTTGACTGTACCATAAGTACCCACTGGCATAAACGCCGGTGTTTCAACCTCTCCACGATCAAATATCAAAGTACCACGACGGGCTTTGTTATCTGTATTGATTAAGTTAAACTTCACTGTTGCTTTTCCTTAGAATCTTTAGATTGCATTTTCCAAAGACTAGCGTACTGACCATTGGCCTTTAATAACTCATCATGAGTGCCGCTCTCTTTAATTAATCCATCAGACAAAACGATGATTTTATCTGCATCAACAATGGTCGATAATCGATGGGCAATAACCAAGGTTGTGTGTTTACTTGCAAGTCCTTTTAAGGCTTTTTGTACCATCTTCTCAGAATGTGAGTCGAGCGCTGAAGTGGCTTCATCAAAAATCAAAATCGGTGGGTTTTTGAGTAGCACCCGAGCAATGGCTAGGCGTTGCTTCTCACCACCAGAGAGCTTAAGTCCCCGTTCACCAACCAGCGTGTCGTAGCCTTGTGGCAATTGATCAATAAAGCCATCAATAAAACTCAGTTTAGCTGCTCTCTCAACTTCTTCTTTGGTTGTATTTTTCTTACCATAAGCAATGTTGTAATAGATACTTTCATTAAACATAACGGTATCTTGTGGAACAACACCAATAGCCGTTTGTACAGAACGCTGATCTAAAAGCTTAATATTTTGCCCATCAATTAAAATTTCACCTTTGCTCACGTCGTAAAATCGAAACAGCAATTTAGCTAAGGTTGATTTTCCTGCGCCTGAAGAACCTACAATCGCAACTTTTTGACCTGGCTCAATGACAAAACTAATGTCTTTTAATACTTCGTCTTTGCCTTGATAGGCAAAGGCAACCTGATTAAACTCAACTTTTCCTTTGCTAATCTTTAGATTTGACGCATGATCAATGTCTTGAACTTTAGAAGTCCTCTCGAGTAAATCGAACATATTGTTCATGTCAATAAAATTGTGTTTGATTTGTCGGTAAATAATCCCTAAAGAACCAAGTGGCATAAATAACTGCAACAGTAATGCTTGAATCATAATCAAATCACCCAGACTCAAGTTTTGATCCACCACGCCTTGTGATGCCAATACAAGAATAATGGTAACACCAACGGCAATCACGGCTCCTTGAATAAAATTTAGCGCCGTCATCGAGGTAAAACTTTTGGTGGCAACGTCCTCCCAACGACTCATGGTATCGTCGTAACGATTCACCTCAAAATCTTCTTGATTAAAGTATTTGACCGTTTCGTAATTAATCAAGCTGTCAACGGCATTGGTATTTGCCTCAGATTGCATATCGTTCATTTGATAACGATACTTCATTCGCCAAGTAGTAATGGCTAAAGTTAAACCGATGTAGAGCACCACGGTTACCAATGAAATACTGGCAAAGAACACATCATAATTTACCCATAAAATACCGATTACTAGGCAGATTTCAAAAAATGAAGGCAAGATATTAAAAACAAAAATTGAAAGCAATGTGGAAACACTCTGAGTACCTCGGTCAATATCACGAGTAATGCCACCAATACGACGATTAAGATGAAAAGATAAATCAAGTGTATGCAAATGTTTAAACACGCCCAATGCAATCAGATGCATAGCATGGTAGCGTACCTTTGCAAAAATCGCATCTCTTAACTCGTTAAACAACGAGCTGGCTAATCTAAGTGCTCCGTAAGCAAACAGCATGCCCAGTGGCAAAATCAACAACACATTAGTTTGATCTAACGAATCAACAATTTCTTTTAAAACTACCGGCACTGCAACGTTGGCTAATTTTGCAAAAATTAAAAATAAAGTCGCCAAAGCTACACGAACACGCATTTTTAACAAATACGGCATGAGTTTTTTTAAAACCTTAATGTCTCTGGTTTTAAAATCGTAAGCCTGGGTTTGATTACCTAGTTGCATGCTTATTTAGAAAAAGCCTGATTAATTTGGTCAAAGTCAAAACCTCTGGATTGTAAAAATCGCTTTTGTTTGGCTTGTTCGTTGTATTTCAAAGACGCGAGTGAGCCGTATTTACTTTCTTTAATGGCTTTTGCCAACTCAAACCAATCAAATACAGATAAGTCAAAGTGTTCAATGCCTCGCTGTTTAAGTTCAAGTGTAATTTTAATAGGGCCTTTGCCTTGATTAAAACGCATTTGAATAAAATCTTGTGCGAAGCGCTCATCACTTTGGTAATTTTGTTCAATCAATAAATCAATGGTGTGTTCAATATCACTGGCATCAAAATCTTTGAATGATAGTTTTTGTCTAAGTTCTAATTGTGAATGTTCGCGTCGAACCAGCATCCGCATAGCAACTGCGTAGCATTTTTCTCTACTCGACGCTGTCACCATCACTCATTAATTTTTCGCGAATTTTTCCTTCAATCTTTTGACTTAATTCAGCGTGCTCAATGAGGTAATCTCTAGCATTGTCTTTACCTTGGCCAATGCGTTCACCTTCAACACTATACCAGGCGCCAGCTTTTTCAACAAAGCCTAACTTTACGCCCAAATCAATAATTTCACTTTCACGTGAAATACCTTGGTTATAAAGAATTTGAAATTCAGCCTGCTTAAACGGTGGTGCTACTTTATTTTTCAATACTTTAACACGTGTCTCGTTACCTAGAATCTCGTCACCCTTCTTAATAGCACCAATACGACGAATATCAAGACGCACAGAAGCGTAGAATTTAAGCGCATTACCGCCCGTTGTGGTTTCAGGATTACCAAACATAACGCCAATTTTCATACGCAATTGGTTGATAAAAATTACCATGGTGTTGGTTTTTTTAATGTTTGACGTCAACTTTCTTAACGCTTGAGACATGAGTCTTGCTTGTAAACCCATGTGCGATGCACCCATTTCACCTTCAATTTCAGCCTTAGGTGTAAGCGCTGCCACTGAATCAATGACCACGATATCCACACTGCCTGAACGTACTAACATGTCGGTAATTTCCAAAGCCTGCTCACCCGTATCAGGTTGGGAAATTAATAAATCATCTGTGTTAACCCCTAGACGCTTTGCGTATTGAGGATCCAGTGCATGTTCAGCATCAATGAATGCTGCCGTACCACCAAGTTTTTGCATCTCAGCAATCACATGCAAGGTCAAGGTTGTTTTACCTGAAGATTCAGGTCCGTAAATTTCAACCACACGACCACGTGGCAAACCGCCAATACCCAAAGCAATGTCTAAGCTTAAACTACCAGTAGAAACCGCTTCAATATCTGCATGAGCGTTTTCATCGCCCAAGAACATAACGGAACCCTTACCAAATTGTTTATCGATCTGTGCAAGTGCCGCTTTTAAAGCTTGTTTTTTCTGTTCATCCATGCTGTTTCTCCCGAGTAAAATGTGACTATGTTTTATAAAATAAATTTTGACAATTATATCTGAAATATGGGCTCAACTTTTTCAAAAAATGACTCACATTACATGGCGATCGCTCTCAAACTTGCCAATGAAGGAAGGTATGGCGTAGGAGCCAATCCTATGGTGGGTTGTGTGATTGTTAAAGACGATCAAATTATTGCAAAGGGCTATCACCAAACCTTCGGTGAAGCGCACGGGGAAATCAACGCGCTGAAACAAATTGATCACCAAGCCCATGGAGCAACTTTCTACGTTACTTTAGAACCTTGCTCTCATCAAGGTAAAACTCCGCCCTGCGCACAAGCCATTATTGATTCTGGCGCTAAAAAAGTCATCATCGCTCTACTAGATCCTAATCCTTTAGTCAGCGGGAAAGGGATGGCCATGCTTGAAAATTCTGGTATTGAAGTAATAACAGGACTGATGGAAAATAAAGCCCTAGAACTCAACCGTGGTTTTGTTAAACGTATGCAAACGGGATTACCGTTTGTCACTTGTAAAATTGCCATGAGTCTTGATGGTAAAACCTCAATGACCTCTGGTGAAAGTAAATGGATTACGGGTGAGCCCGCAAGGCAAGACGTGCAAAAATTACGCGCTGATCACCAAGCCATCATTACCGGCTCAGGTACCATTATTACTGACAACCCTTCAATGACCGTGCGCCTTAACAATATCAACTCATCACCATTAAGAGTGGTGATTGATAGCAAAAATCAAATACAAGACACGGCTCTCAATATTTTTTCAAACGATGCACCGACGCTAATTCTAAACACCAACAACGTTCAAGTACTTGAATCAGGAAAACTGGATTTAAACGACGCTCTTAAGCATTTGGGCGATCAAGGGATCAACAATGCATTGCTTGAGGCTGGTCCTGGACTTATCGGCGCCATGCTTGAGGCCAAACTCATTGATGAGTTTATTATTTACACGGCACCCATATTGATGGGCAGTGAGGCAAATTCAATGGCAACCTTGGTGTTAAATAAAATGAGCGATAAAATTGAACTCAGTATCAACGACATTAGAATAATTGGCGATGATATTCGTATTAGCGCTAAAATTAAACCATGAAAACCTTAACCAACAAACGCATTGTACTGGGTGTTAGCGGCTCTATTGCTGCTTACAAAGCGCCTGATGTTGTACGTCGCTTGCAAGATTTAGGCGCTGAGGTTCGGGCCATACTCACCCAAGGTGGGGCTAAGTTTATTACTGAGCTATCTTTACAAGCCACCTCAAAAAACAAAGTGCATAACAATTTGTGGGACAATGAAGCCGAATTATCCATGGGGCATATTGAGCTCGCTAAATGGGCTGATGCTATTCTCATAGCTCCAGCCAGCGCCAATACCATTGCTAATTTAAGCGCCGGTAAAGCTTGTGATTTACTCACTAACGTGGTGTTAGCTACTGATGCACCCGTGCTGATCGCACCAGCAATGAACCAACAAATGTATGCCTCATCGGCCGTTAAAGACAACTTATCCGCTCTTCTAGCGCGTAACATCAAACTCATCTCACCTGAATTTGGCGAGCAGGCCTGTGGTGATGTTGGAGAAGGAAGGTTAACCGAGCCCAGTAAAATTGCCAAACAAGTGTCTGAAGTGTTTAGCTCCACAAAACTCACGGGTAAAAAAATACTCATCACACTCGGTGCGACCATCGAACCCATTGACCCTGTTAGATATTTATCTAACCACAGCAGTGGTAAGATGGGAATGGCACTCGCCAGAGCATCAATTGAAGCAGGTGCAAAGGTCACACTGATTTATGGCAATGTATCCATCCCACTGAGTGAAGAATCAACCAATATTTTGGTCGGCAGCGGTGAAGAAATGCATCAAGCCGTTATGGAGAATATTAAAGATCAAGATGTTTTTATTGCCTGTGCAGCCGTGAGTGATTATCGAGTTAAAAACATCGAAAAAAATAAAATAAAGAAAGAAAATACAGAGCTTACTCTTGAACTAATTCCCAATAAAGACATCCTTGTTGATGTCTGCAAATTAAAGCAAAAACCAATTTGCATCGGCTTTGCTGCTGAAACGCAAAATTTGATTGAAAATGCACAAAATAAGCTTAAAAATAAAGGTTGTGATGCCATTATTTTAAACGATGTGTCAAAGCGTGATTTTGGCTTCAAAAATGATGAAAATGAAGTGGTATTTTTAACCAAAAAATACAGTCAAAAAATAGAGAAAAACAGTAAACAAATAATTGGTCGAAAAATTATTGAAATCATCGTTGAAAAATTCTTATAAATAATTAAAAACCTTGTTAAATCAACGTTCAATAGAGTTACTCACAAAACTGTGGATAACTCTGTTTATATCCGGTTAAAAATTATCAAAAATACCGATACATTGCGGATTTCTATGGTTTTGAATAAAAAACAATCAGTTGTTTTTTTTAATTAAAAATCAATGACTTATTAATATTTATAAAAAATATTTTATATTAGAATATGGTTATTTTCTTAACTACCACCATTTTGAGGAAAACTTTTCATGTTCCACGTATTAAATCAAGTGTTTCACGAAATATTAGACTATCATTAAATACCAATTATCTAATCTTCTAATACTTATCAGAATAATCAATTTTATATGCTAATTTATGCCCTAAATTTCCTACTTGGAATCGTGGTATTTTCACTCAAAAATACCACGCAAATAACAAGTTTTGAATGGGGTTTATTTTTAGTGTTAATTTTGAGCTTTTTCGCCCTTTTTAAGCGCCATAAACCTCTCTCGTTTAACATTGCTGTTTTTTTGCTGGGTTTTGCATGGATGAGTCTATTTTCCAACCAAATTATCAATGCTCAAGTTCCGAATATTCACCTTAATAAACCACTTCTTGTTCAAGGAAGAATATCACAACTCCCCGAACAAACACACAAGAAAACCAAATTTATTTTTGAGGCTCAAACACCCTTTAAAGGACGTCTAAAATTATCTTGGTATGGAACCAATTACCCGCCATTAAAAACCGGAGACACTTGGCAATTATTAGTCAAACTCAAACGCAATAATGGGTATCAAAATTTAGGCGGATTCGATTATGAAAAATGGCTATTTTATAAACAAATAAATGCTACTGGTTATGTTAGATCGTCCGATTCAAATCATCGCTTGGAAGAAAATCAAACACTGTCCATTGACCAACTGCGCCAAGAGACACGCCGCTCTCTTAGAGTTTTTTTAAAAGATCTTAATTTTGGAGGGGTGATTAATGCATTGATCATTGGTGATCGATCTTTCATTACCGATTCGCATTGGGAGTTGTTTCAATCCACCAACACCACTCATCTTAGTGTTATATCTGGACTTCACATTGGACTAATATCAGGTTTGGTATTTTTATTAACTGCTTTTATTTGGAAACGATGCGCCCCTTGCACTCTGCGCATTCCAGCCCAAGTGATGGGTAGTTATTTTGGCATTTTATCAGCATTACTCTACGCGCTCATTGCTGGGTTTTCCATTCCAACGGGTCGTGCTTTTATCATGGCCAGCGTTGTGTTTATTTCCATTATATTAAGGCGCCACCATAACGTTTGGCAACTTTATGGTATAGCCTTATTATTAACCCTGATGGTCAATCCAGTTAGTATTTTTAGCGTTGGATTTTGGCTGTCCTTTTACGTGGTGGCGGTTATTATTTACGGTGCTGGCCAGCACCGAGACAAGTCTTGGATTTATCGTTTAATTTACATCCAGCTGCTGATTACTCTATCCACCATACCACTGATTGCTTGGTTTTTTAACACGGGATCCATCCTTTCGCCCATTGCTAATCTGGTGGCCATTCCTGTGTTTAGTTTTATCACTACGCCCTTGTCTTTAATCGGCGCATTGTTTGCCTTAAGCAACCTTACTTACCTTGCTGAAATTAGCTTTGAGATCAGTAGTCAATCTTTAATCGCTTTGTCTTACTTATTGGACTATTTGAAAAATTTTAGTTTTAATCTGTGGCATTACACACAAAGCTCTAGCGTTGATTTAATCTTATTTATCAGTGCCATCTTCATTGCTATTTTGCCAAAAGAACTAAAATTAAGAAGATTATCTTTACTAATATTAGTACTAACACTATTCTCACCAACGCCTAAATTAAGCAACAACTCAGCACTCATTACCGTGCTCGATATAGGCCAAGGACTGTCAACACTAGTTCAAACCAGAAACCATATTTTGTTGTTTGATACTGGCGCCGCTTACCCATCTGGATTTAACATGGGCAACAGTGTGATCAACCCTTATCTTAAAACCAAGCAAATTAAATATTTGGATAAAATCATCATCTCTCATGGTGATAATGATCATATTGGTGGGCTAAAAAGTGTACTGGGCGAATTTAATGCACTGGAAATACTTACCTCAGTGCCTGATAAGATTACCCAAACTGCATTAAGGTGTAACTCGGGTCAAACGTGGCAATGGGATGGTGTGTTATTTGAAATACTCAATCCTAGTGAGAATGCTAATTTTAAAGGTAATAACGCCTCATGCGTACTCAAGGTTTCCACTAGAAAATACTCAATACTACTCACCGGTGATATTGAGAAAAAAGCCGAAAAATACTTGGTCAAAACTCACAAAAACAAACTGGATAGCACCATTATGCTATCGCCTCACCACGGCAGCAAAACCTCATCCACGACGGCTTTTCTTAACGCCGTATCACCCGATATTATTATCATCTCTAGTGGTTTTAAAAATCGTTTTAATCACCCGGCCAAAACAATCACCGATCGATACAATGATCACAACATACAAAGTATCAACACCAATTGTGCTGGGCAAATTGAGATTGGATTAGCTGATGAGATTACAATTTCAAAATACAGAAAAAAACATCAGCGATTCTACATGCGCCAATGCGAAACCCTTTAATAGTGGCGAATCTCACTCACTCGATCACCTAATAAGTCATCCAGTTCTTCGCTAAGTTGCTGCTTAGGTGATACAAAATAACTCTGTGGAAGTAGCAATTGACCCTCAAGATTGTCGTATTGATATAAAAATTTGACCGGACACTGACCGTGATGTTCATGCAACACATCAGACAGCTGATTAAACAATGTTTGATGTTCAACCTTAAGTTTAATCTCAACACTTTTAAAGAAACTATCAAAACTGTCAATTTCATCAACGATGAGCTGATACTCATCACCAAATTTTTTGTTCTTTTTTATTTTGGCAGAAATCACAACAATCTCATTAGCGATGAGTTTATCGCTGAGTGGTCCAAGGGCTCTTGGAAAGATAACAGCACTGAGTTTAGTCGAGCCATCTTCAATGATGATGCTGGCCATTTGATCGCCACTTCTTGTGGTAATATAGCGCAATTCTGAAATTAAAGCCAACACACGTACTTCCTTATTGTTTCTAAGCACTGTATCTTTAGGCAAAGTTACACCAATGCGTTTTAAATCATCTTTGTATTCATCGGTTGGATGGTCGTAAAAATAATAACCCATCACGCTCTTTTCAAGTTTCAGTCTTTCTTTAAACGAAAATCTTGGACAAGGATCGTAACTCAACTCATATTCTGCGTGTTCTTGAATGCTGTTAAACAAAGTATTTTGCCCGTTGGTTTGGTCATTTTGTCTTTGCTCCGCTTGCTTAACGGCCTTTGGATAAGTTTTGAGCAAACTAGCCCTATCAACGCCAAATACATCAAAAGCACCGCTGTAAATCAAAGCCTCAATAGCGCGTTTATTAAGCGATTTCTTTTCAATACGTGCACAAAATTCAAACAAGTCTTTGTACTCGCCACCCGCTTCTCGCTCTGCTACCAAAGTTTGTACCAAGGCTTCACCAACCCCTTTAATAGCCCCTAAACCATAAACAATGGTTTTATCATCTTTAATGCTAAACTCATAATCCGACTCACAAACGTTTGGTCCATTAACGATTAAACCCATGTTTTGCACCTCACCAATGGTAAATGCAATTTTATCAGTATCATCCATTTTGTCCGAAAGTACCGATGCCATGAAAGCCGCTGGATAATGCGCTTTAAGCCACGCTGTTTGATAGGAGATATAAGCGTACGCCACTGAGTGCGACTTGTTAAACCCATAGCCTGAAAATTTATCAATCAGATCAAAGATTTCATTGGCTTTTTCTTTTTTAATGTTTTTCTTAGCCGCACCCTTAACAAAAACATCTCGCTGTTTTTCCATTTCTGAGGCGATCTTTTTTCCCATTGCACGACGCAATAAATCCGCGCCACCGAGCGAGTAACCAGCCATTACTTGGGCAGATTTCATTACTTGTTCTTGGTACAAAAACACACCATTGGTTGGTTTAAGAATTTCCTCAAGCATTGGGTGTGGGTATTTAGCGTCTTCACCGTGTTTTACATTAATGTAGTCATCCACCATGCCTGCACCTAATGGCCCTGGTCGATAAAGTGCCAGCATGGCAACAATGTCTTCAAACGAATCGGCTTTGAGTTTTTTTAAATACCCGCGCATACCATCAGATTCCAGCTGGAAAATTCCGGTAGTGTCACTGCGCTGTAATAGTTTATACACGGCTTTATCGTCCAGCGACAAAGCATCAATATCAATCAGCTCATCGCTTAAGCCTTTAGCGTGAATCATTTTTACGGTTTTATCAATCACCGTTAAATTTGATAATCCTAAAAAGTCAAATTTAACCAATCCTAACGCTTCAACGTCTTTCATGTCAAACTGTGAAACCACGCCATCGGATTCACCAGGACCTTTGTAAATAGGGCAAAAATCACTGATCTTGCTCGGTGCAATCAACACGCCACCCGCGTGCGTGCCAACATTACGCACCAAGCCTTCTAACTCTAACGACAAGTCAATAAGTGCAGTTACGCTCTCTTCAGAATCGTACCTTTGTTTAAGCTCTTCGGAATACCATTTGTCTTTATCTTCCTTTGAGTCTTTTTGGTCAAAAATACCCAAAGCTCTTGAGAGGTTTATTTTTAAATCATTAGGGATTGACTTAGATATCCTATCGCTAAACCCATAAGGGTGTCCTAAAACACGACCTACATCGCGCACAACACCTTTTGCCGCCATCTTACCGTAAGTAATGATTTGCGACACTTTCTCTTGACCGTATTTTTTAGCCACGTAGGTAATCACTTCATCACGACGATCGGTACAAAAATCAATGTCAAAATCTGGCATGGATACGCGCTCAGGGTTTAAAAAACGCTCAAATAATAACTCATGCTTAATGGGGTCAACGTTGGTAATGCCAAGCGCATAAGCCACCAAAGATCCTGCACCAGAGCCTCGGCCTGGGCCAACGGGAATGTCATTATCCCTAGACCAGGCAATGAAATCTGCCACAATTAAAAAATACCCTGGAAAATCCATTTGCACGATGACTCCCAGCTCAAACGTTAATCGTTCGTCATAGACCTTGCGATTGGCTTTTATTTTTTCAAGACGCTTGTCCAAGCCAGCCTTAGATTCTTGTTCAAAAAATTGAGCAATGCTTAAACCTTCAGGCACAGGAAAATTGGGTAAATAATTTTTCTTATGCAACTCAAAGTGTAAATTACAACGCTTGGCAATCTCAACACTATTGGCTAATAGCTGTGGCAAATCGGAAAATAGTGCAGCCATTTCATCCGCTGATTTTAAATATTGCTCAGCACTGTAGAATTTTTCACGGCGTGCGTCATCCAAAAGCTTACCTTGTGAAATACAAATTCTAGCCTCGTGCGCTTGATAATCCGATGCCACTAAAAACTCCACATCGTTAGTAGCCACCAAAGGAATGCCTGACTCAAGCCCTAACTCAAGACAAAGGTGTAAGTATTTTTCATCATTAGCACGTCCGGTTCTTTGCACACTAAGATAAAAACGATCCGTAAATACCGAAGCCCAAAATTGCACTTTTTCCCGAGCCTCCAACGCCTGATTTGCCATTAAATGATGGGCAACATCACTGCGAGTGTGTGGGGCAATCATGATCAACCCTTGATGATGATTTACCAACTGTTCAGTGGTAATACTTACCCCTTCCACACTTTGTCCATGAAGGTAAGACAGTGAGATTAACTCTGAAAGATTGGCATAACCTTGACGGTCTTGACACAGTAACAATACTGAAAAATTTTGAGCCTTATCTTTAACCGTTAACTCTGCACCAAAAATAGGTTTAATGCCGTTAGAGATGGATTTTTGATAGAATTTAACCGCCGCAAAAAGATTGCCTACATCGGTCAAAGCAATGGCTTTCATGCCTAAATCTTTAGTTTTATCGATGAGTTTTGGTATGCGTATTAAGCTATTCTTAACAGAATATTCACTGTGACAATGAAGATGAACAAAATCAATATTGGGCATTAAATCATTTTATGAAAATAAAAAAACTAAAAATACAAGGGAACTTTTATTGTATTTTACAACTAATAAATTGAAATTATATACCCAACTTCTATAATTAAATATTACTCAAAAAAATACTCTGGTTCAGAATAAAATTTAGAAAATAATTCAAATCAGCATTATTTGAGTGAAAAAAATCTTTAAAAACAGCTTAAAAGTACATTTTTAAGCTGTAATATCGGTCATTTTTATTGAAATCCATCGAGAATTTAAGGTTTTTATAAAAATTTTAGAAATAATGCGAATCGTAAAAAACAACGAAGGAATGTGTTGTTTTGGTCTTTTTTTTAGCTTGCTTTGCTGGCCTTAAGGAAACTATCCCAGCTAAGCCATTGATCTTCATAAGCCCCTCGAGGATCTGAAGGCAGATCTGCATGAATGTCCTTGTAAGATATTTGATAATCTAATTTGGTAACAACGGGTAGTACGTAATCCTTAATCAAGTCCATTGCCTCGTTGTACTCAATATAGGTTTTCTTATTTCTCATTAATTGATTTTTTTTAGAGTTAAAAAAATGCCCCAATTAAGGGGCATTTTATTTTTTTCAGTTTTGCTTAGAAACTAGGACCTGCAGAGCCAGCAACGGAGGCTTGCGCCAAAGCGTTGATTGCTTGCGTATGAGCTTTCTTAGCCAATGCCGTTGCGGCATTAACTTTTCCAGCTTTGTGTAGCTTCTTAGCTTCTTTGATCATCGCACCGGTATCACGCCATGCCATGCTAGCTGACAATGCCGAAGCATAATCTGCTTCCGCAGCGCCAATAGCTGCTGAAAACGCATCACCTGATGAGCCAGTGTTCCAATTATGAGCACTTGGTAGAAAATCAGCTGCTTGAGTTGACAAAGCAAATACCGTTAAAGTTGTTAGTAATATTTTTTTCATCATATTCTCCTACTTTCTGTAACGATCAGCACTGATCTCAATACCGTTGCTCATCGCTTGATGGAAGAACTCCATATCACGATACTCTGAACTTTGTGCCATCAATGGCTTAGCACGCATGTTCTTATAACAACCACCGTAACGACGATGAAGTGTACCAATACCGCCCCACTTCGCACGATACATTGGCACGTGTGACGTGTGACCTAGTGCTGGTGATAAGATATCCGCACGTGCTTTTTTGCCTGCGTTGTACACATGACAATCAGCACAAGACATGTTAAACTGACCACGCTTAGCATAGAAAGTGGCTTTACCTCTTTCATAAGCTGCTTTTGCACCATCAGATTCAACTTTTACGTTGATCTTCTCACCAGCTGCTTGGTCAGAAATCCAAGAACTGATTCTGGCAATTTTGCCTTTCATCGTGCCCATCTTCTTGCCAGTTTGCTCGGTGTAACATCTACGAATTGTTCCTTCCAGTGTTACCACTGTGCCGGCTGCATCATCATAGTATGGATGAGCCAAACGTGCTGCCGCTGGATCTTTCAACGCCGAACATTTACCTAAACCAAATTTCTCGAACTCTTCTCCGCCCTTTTCAACAGCTTCCTCGTACGGAGGAATACCATCTAGGATTTCCTCGAATTGGTCTCTTGAACCTGCATCTAGTGCATACACACCAATGGTGTAGTCTGCAAACTCAACACTTGGATTCTGTTTTTTAAAGTAGCCTTGAAAGGCTTTAATGTCAGCACCTACGTCCGTACCAGCGGATGCAGTACCAATCATTAAACCCAAACTGACTACTGCAGTTATTAGCTTTTTCATTAATCTCTCCTCAATAATATCGGTTATTTAGATTTTGCAGTTGCAGAACCTGTTTTACCTTTATTGTCCTTATATTTAAGCTCAATCGTGTCGCCTTTAGCGCCAGGAACGTTAAACTTGAAATACGGATCCTTGGAAATTGAGCTACCAATATCAGCATCAACCACTTTAGTGCCATTGTGTGATACAACCATGTGCACAATGTGATTGGCAGGTACTAATTTACCCTTCTTCTTACGAAGACCAGTTTCCATTGGATGCTTGATTAAACACTTAATACCGATAACGCCTTTTCTAGCCTTAGGCTTTAATTTAATTTTTCCCATTTTTTATTCTCCTTTAATAATCTAATTAGTTAATTAACCGCCACAGCCGCCAATCGTTACTTTCACTTCCTGTGAAACTTTAGTTGTTGCACCACCGGCCGTTACTAAAGCATCTACTGGAGAAGTTTTACCCATTTTAATACGGGTAGAAACGTAACCTTGAGCACCTGATAAGTTAAACGAAGCTGCTAATGGTGTACCGTTGTTCTTAACGTAGAAAGAAATGTTAGTCACGCCGTCCATCTTAGAAGCATCAACTGTCATTGGCACTACTGCACCATTCTCAGCGATTTTAGGCGCTTTGAACTTAAATGAGCCTTTACCAGCACTTGCAGATGAAGCACCTGCTGCATCAGACTTAGCTTTAAAAGCTGCTGTGTTAGCAAAAACCATGCTTGGTGTTAGTAAGCCTGCGCCTACTGCCGTTGCAACTGCAGAACCTGCCATTGCACTTTTTAGAAATAATCTTCTTTTCATCTTGCTCTCCTTATTTTGTGTAAATGAAATCTGTGATTTGATCAATTTGCTTCTCAGTCAGTGCTTGGTGTTTACCAAACGGAGGCATAATTGTTTGTGGATTTTTCACCGTTGCATCCCAAATTTGCTCTCTTAGAACTGCTTTGTCTGGAAATCTTGCCTTCATGGCAAGTAATGGTGGACCGATGTTTCCTGGTAAATTACCACCTGGAATCATGTGACACGCTAGGCAATTACCCAACTTACGACCGAAAGTAACTTCTTCGCCCGTCATCTCTTTAGCACCTGCCTCCATTGGTAACATAAACAATGTTGCCAGTGTTACAACCGCCGAGATAGAAGAAATGGTTTTCTTCATACTTCTCTCCTCTTATATATAAAAAAATAAACCCCTACTAAGATCTTAAAATCTTATGAACCTACAATAATAACCGTTTAAAAAGTATTTGCAACACTTTTATGGAACATTAATATAGATTAACTTAAATTTGTTCGGCTGCTTTAATCAAGGCCTGAGCTTTATGCATAGTTTCATCCCATTCTGATTGGGGAATAGAATCGTACACAATCCCTGCTCCAGCTTGTACGTAGAGGGTTTGATCTTTAATGATTGCAGTACGGATGGCAATCGCCATGTCCATACACCCGTGCCAAGATAAATAACCGATGGCGCCCGAATAAACATTACGCTTTAGGTTTTCTACCTCGTTAATAATTTCCATGGCACGTACTTTTGGAGCGCCACTGAGTGTTCCTGCTGGAAAAGTTGCTCTTAAGACATCAATAGCACTCATGCCGTCTTTGAGTTCACATTCTACATTTGATACGATGTGCATCACATGTGAATAACGCTCAACAAACATTTTATCCGTCAACACCACGGTACCAGTTTTGGCAATACGACCAAGATCATTACGACCAAGATCAATCAACATTAAATGCTCAGCAATTTCTTTTTCATCGGCCAACAGGTCTTTTTCTAAAGCTAGATCTTCCGCCTCATTTTTTCCGCGAGAGCGCGTACCGGCTATGGGACGAACCGTTGCTTTTCTATTGCTATCCACTTTGGTGAGAATCTCAGGAGAAGAGCCTACAATCATCACATCATCTAGATTAAGGTAATACATGTAAGGCGATGGATTGAGTCGTCTTAATTGGCGGTAAAACTCAATGGCAGGTGCTTTAAATTTACAACTGAGTCGTTGTGAAGGAACCACTTGCATGACATCGCCAGCAACGATGTATTGTTGAATGTCTTTAACCGCTTGTTTGTAGTTTTCTTCTCCAAAACTGGAAATAAAATCTTCACTATGGATGTTATCGGATTGATAATCTGTCGGTGCGATTGGTTGTTTAACTTGTTCAGAAATTTCAGTCAACCTGTCTAAGGCCTCATTAAAAGTTTGCTCATCAGGATTGATGTGCGTGATTAAAAAAGCCTTGTTGAGTAAATTGTCAAACACTACTAAATCATTAGAAACCATGAGCAAAATATCGGCAATGCCAAGTTCATCGGTTTTATTAATTTTTGACAATCTTGGCTCAATGTAGCGAATAATCTCGTAACCAAAATAACCCACTAAACCGCCGTTAAAATCAGGCAATTCATCAATAACTGGTACTTTGTATTGTTGTTGATATTGCTCAATCCATGCCAGAGGATCTTCGACGTTAAAAGATTCTACAAGTTCGGAATTTTTCTCAATGCGAATTTCATAATCAAATACTTTGATGACGGTTTGAGCGCTCAGGCCAATCATCGAATAACGACCCCATTTTTCACCACCTTGAACCGATTCGAAAAGATAAGAATACGGCGTATTTCCAAGTTTTAAATAAAGACCAAGCGCGGTATCGGTATCAAGGACAATCTCCTTAAAAACTGGAATGTGGTTGTAGCCATCAGCGCTGTATTGATCAAAACTTGATTTGTTCATACGTGCATTTTAAACCACAGAATGTAAAAAAACCGCACTAACTCACATTAGCACGGTTTTTTATTTAAGCTTGAAGAGTTGCTCTTATTCTTCGACTGGCGTTTCTGCTTCCGATTCAGCGCCCACTTCGCTTAGTTGTGCTGATAATGCAGCTTCAGCATCGGCCGCTTGCATCACATTTTCTGCGCGTTTAGCACGACGCTCTTGATGATGTACAAAGCCTGTTCCTGCTGGAATTAAACGACCAACGATCACATTCTCTTTCAAGCCTTTAAGTGTATCTACACGACCCGTGGTTGACGCCTCAGTTAATACTCGAGTGGTCTCTTGGAACGATGCAGCTGAAATAAACGACTCTGTTGCTAACGAAGCTTTAGTGATACCCATTAGTAACCTTTGGTAAACAATCAAATCTTTACCTTGCGCCTCGAGGTGTTTATTTGCTTCAATAACACGAACGTATTCAGCCGTTTCACCATTAACAAACGACGAATCGCCTGTGTCAAGAATTTCAACTTTACGTAACATTTGCTTCACGATCACTTCAATGTGTTTGTCTGAAATCTTCACACCTTGCAAACGATAAACATTTTGCACTTCTTTAATGATGTAGTTGGCCAATGCCTCTACGCCCAATAAGCGCAAGATGTCGTGCGGATTAGAAGGGCCGTCTGAAACAACATCGCCCTTAACCACTGATTCGCCATCAAATACATTGATTTGACGCCATTTATGAATCATCATTTCCGTGGCTTCTCCTTCTTCAGAAGTAATGATCAAGCGATCTTTACTCTTAGTAGAACTACCAAAACTAATCAAACCCGTTGCCTCTGCAAGCAACGAATGGTCTTTGGCTTTACGCGCTTCGAATAAATCAGCAACACGTGGTAAACCACCAGTGATGTCACTGGTTTTTGATAAATCTTTAGGAATCTTAGCAAGGATCTCACCCGCTGAAATGACTTGATTATCTTCCAGATGAATTTTCACGTTGGATGGTAAGTAGTGTGTTGATAAAACCATTTCTGCATCTTTCTCATTAACTAATTTAATGAGTGGCTTTAAGCCTTTAGCGACTATTGATCTTTCTGCTTCATCAATGATCTCAAAGAAGGTTAAACCGGTTAATGGATCTGTGTTTTTGTTAACAGTAACACCCTCAACAAAATCAACAAAAATCACTTGTCCAGATTGCTCTGCAATGATTGGGTGCGTGTGCGGATCCCAATCTGCAATTTTATCTTTCGCCTTAACACTACCACCGTCTTTAATGTGAACAATCGCACCGTATGGAACCTTGTAGCGCTCTCTTTCTTGACCTTGTTCATTACGAATGGACATTTCTGATGAACGAGATACCACTACCAAGTCTCCATTAATGTTGGTAATAAATTTCATGTTTTCAAGATGAACCACACCATCAATATTAACGTTAATACTGTTAACCGCTGTTGACGCAGAAGCCGCGCCACCAATGTGGAACGTACGCATGGTTAACTGAGTACCAGGCTCGCCAATCGATTGTGCTGCAATGACGCCCACGGCTTCACCCAC
>Ga0209662_1000263_pt1 | contig 31763 bp, 41 predicted proteins | sample SaaInlV_150m_DNA_4_FD_184662 | JGI IMG/M metagenome (GOLD analysis project Ga0209662, IMG submission 184662) | Marine microbial communities from expanding oxygen minimum zones in the Saanich Inlet - SI072_LV_150m_DNA (SPAdes) (version 2) | ecosystem: Environmental > Aquatic > Marine > Intertidal...
TGTTAGTTTAGTTTCTGGTGCTTGTATATCAACAATAGCTCCAGCAGTTATATAAGTCATCCTTGCTACATTAGTGATTATAGTTACTGTTCCAGTTGTTGCTGTTACATTTATATCTTGTGTGTTGTTGCTAAAAGTAGCATCATTTAACTCATATGTTCCAGCCGTATCTATTTCTACTCCATAGGTGTTATTACTGTAACTACCACCATTAATAAATCCATCAAACAACACACCACCACTTCCTGTATGTCCTGTAATAATACAGTTTGTAAGTGTTGCTCCACCACTTATCTGTCCACACCCAGTAAATCTTACACCAGTAATTGTTTCGCCAATTTGAAAAGTAGGATTGTAGTTTGCAATAGTTGAACCCTCTAAACCTACAGTAGCAGTACCACCAGTTTTTAAGAAGTTACCTTTATCACTCGTCAGCAGACTCGCTACACTACCTTTTGCATCAGTAAAGTCCAATCCAAATACACTGCTATCTCCATCAACATTATATATAAAGTTTCCTACACCATCTGCTTGTGGTGGGAATCCTAGTGCTTGGTTTGATGAACCCATGTAACAAGAAAATCTTATAGTTTTTGATGCTACAAGCATTGTTGGTGTATATGCTTTTAGCCCCTCTGTAAATCTCTGTCCGTTTAGTGTTTCTTCAACTGCTAAGAACTTCTCTATGTCAAGAAGAGGCACACCAAAGCTTTCACCCCCACCTCTTACTGTTTGTAAGTCTAGTGTATATTGGTCGTACATATGCATAGTATCTCTACTTGTGTCACTTGTAGTTTCTAACATAAACCCAATATATTTTATTGCATTGCTATTAAAGCTTGGTGTTTGGTACTTTGGAGTATCAGTAGAATTTAAATCAAATGTTCTAAACTCTGGTGTATCGTACTGAAACCCTGCTGCTATCTTATTGTTTATAATCCATATCTTCCAGTTATTTGAGCTATCAATCGCACAGAAGTATGTCTTTGCTGCATTACCATTATAGTGTCTTGACCATATTGCCAGTGCTTCACTTGAATAGTCTATCGGTGTAACCCACGACTTAAATGAGCCTAAGTAGTTTGCTTTCCACCCAGCTTGATTGCTCTGTGTACCTCTTGTTATTAAATTAGTGTCGCCCTCAGTGTAAGTAAAGCTTCTATCTACCATGTGATAAGGTGCTAATGTTGGACTTGCTGTACCTACTGAGAATGTCTGAACCACTCCATCTTCTCTTCTTTCTGCATGAGATATTAGTTGATACCAGTATCCCTCAGTTTTACTGTCCATTACATCATGGTCTTTTACAAAGTATATACCATCACTAATCCCTATTCCTGTACATCCACTAATCTTAAGTGTTTCGTATGTATTTAGTTTTATGTCTGACTTGACATAGTTGGTTACGTCACCCTGATAACTTGTACCTGTACTGTATATTAAAGCACTTGCTGTACTCGTAGAACCAACTACAGTAGAATTATTTGCTTGTAGTCCTCCATTGTAGTCATATACCATTAGGTATCCTCTACCACCTGTACTCGTTGAATATACTCTTATCCAACCGAGCTTACCAGTGCTACCATCTCCAAAGGTTACAGTTTCCCCTATGACTCCATTATCTAGCCAGTCTGTACCACCGTTATCAATTCTGAATACCCATTGTGGAGTTGTAGCTATCATCTCTAAATTTGGTGTTTGATTAACTCTTGCTATTCCAGTCTTTGGGTCTATTCCGCTTGCGTATATTGCTTCCATCCAAGTATCATCACTTGTGTTATCAGCATCTATTTTTACTAATGAATTTGATGGTGTTATTTGTAGAGGTACTATCACATTGGCTGGGTCATCTCTAAACAATACACCTATCGCTGCTGTTTGGTCACTTGGTACTGTATCTTCAAATGCTCCCATTGAACCAGCTCCACTTGATATACCTTGATACATTTTAACATCTGTTGCTAAATATAATCCTGCTCTACCATGAGAACCAGTTGTTATTGTATCAGCATCTGAGCTACCTACATACAATGCTAACTGGTCTGCTGCTGTTGCTACTAAATCAGGATATGATACTTGTGTATTTGCACCAGCTGTATAGTATGAAGTACCTGCATCTATAAATGGGTCTGTTGGATGTACTCCCCTGATTGCTGCTGTAAACACATACATGTATGTTCCTACTACAGGACAAGTCCATGTTGATACTTGTTCCCCATCAACTTCTGCGAACTTATAGTACATCTTAGCTTCACACACATCCATTGTTGAACATCCATGAGGTACTGGCTTCCAGTCTGCTCCACCTAGTCCACCTGCATCATCTATCTTCCATATATTTTCGTTGTCACTATGTGCTACTGCTGTTGTACCATCGTATGCTCTTTGAACATTAAATGTCCTGTCACCAGCTCCACTTGTTATTAGTATCTTTTCATCACCTATTTGTAGTACATCACCATCTTGAAAGAACATATTTGAAGTACCAACTGTAAAACTTGTTGAAGTTATAGTTTCATTTGATGTTATGTGTGTAGCAAGGTTAAATCCATCAAGCAGTTGAACTTCTGCATCTGTGTTAGCTCCCCATGCCATTACCAGTAAGTCTCCAGCTTTAACATTTGATAGTGGTGGTTCTTCTATAGTAAATCCTGAATCATCTGCACTTGATGTGTATTGAGTTTTATAGTCAATTATGTATGCCATTAGATACCCTCCGTGTAAGTAGAAGTTACGCTAGATATATTACCCTCTACGTAAACAATAACTCTATTTAGTGTTCCACCATTTACTTCATCAGTAATGGAAACTGTACTTATATTACCGTTATTATACCCTATTACTTTAGAGAACAACTTTACAAGCTTATCATTTGCAGTATAAACATCTATATTAGTAATATTAGATCCTGTATATGTTAGCTCTTTATATGCTGTAGATTGTGCTACTTTAAACATACTCTCAATCTCAGTACGTCTTCTTAGAGTTATGTCAATACCACCATTACCATTACCGCCATTGCCATTGCCGTTACCACCATTACCACCATTACCACCATTACCACCATTACCACCATTACCATTACCGCCAGTACTAGAAGTATTAGTCCATTTACCACCTACAAAACTTAGTACATCACCTTCACTAGCATTATTAGTATTTGTATCAGCTAGGTTACGTAGAGTAGATATCTCAGGATTAGTAGTTGTAGGTCCAAATACTCCAGTAGCAGGTGCAGTCCACTTAGGTATAACCACTTCTTTGACTTCACCATCTGTGAGTTTGATCTTTAGCTTATCTTCAGTAGCTGTGATATCTTTAATACCTACACCAGTAGCTCCAGCCTTACCTTTATCACCTTTAATGGATTTACCATCTTTACCAGGATCACCCTTAATAGATTTCCCAGGAACACCCTGCTTACCTACAATACTCTTTCCATCTTTACCACTGGGACCAACTGGGCCTATTATAGACGCACCAGTATCACCCTTAGGACCAGTAATAGATTTACCGTCTACACCATCTTTAGGTATAGGTATCTTAGACATCTCAGAAGTTACTGTAGACTGCATTTCAGCCTGTACAGCGTCTAACTTACTACCTAAACCAGCTAGATCTTTAGCCGTTTTAGCCGTTAATTTAGACAATGAACTATCTAATGTTTTAACAGTTTTAGAAGTATTGTCTACTATTACCTTCTGGTTAGTAAGCCCTGTGAGGGCTACGTCTAATAGCTCTTGATCTAAGGTAGTCATTACTACGCTCCGACTTTACTTTTTACAGCGTCTAATCTAGCTTGATCCGCCATTTGTTGCTTTGTAAGCTCTTTATCAACTTGTTGTCCTTGTTTTTCCATCTCTCTTTGATGAGGGATACCTTGTTCCTTTTCAAGGTAGTCAAGATCTTTAAGATCTGAATTACTCATGATCTCTCTAGTCTTAGCTCTCTTAAGTTCAATATCAACTCTATTCTCTTCACCTTTTGCTTGTTCATTAGCAATTTGTGCTTTAAGTTTTTCCATCTCTAGCATCTGCATTTGTTCAGCAAACGCTTGAGCTTGTTCTTGAGCAGGATCTGGTTCAGGGTTTTCAATAGCAAACGCAATATCTGGTTCACCTATGAGCTTCATGTATCTAGCAAGTAGTTTCTGTTGAGATGCTTGAGGCATGTTAGGTCCCATAGTTTGTAATACAAATCCAGTAGACTGTGCTTTAGCTGCTCTAGTCTCTGCAGACTCTAACGTAAGCTTAATATCAAACTGCTTACCATTCTTAGACTCTACATAAGGTTTATCAGTAATAGCCATTACTTCTTCAGGACTTAAAAACTCAGCATTATATGTACTAAACTTCTTAAGCATAGGAATTAAACAGTCTTCAGCTATACCTTGAGTAATGTGCATCTCTCTCTTAGCAGATGAAGTAGTTGTAGCATTTACTGCTGCAGCACTAGAACCTAGAGCATTGCCTCCAGCTCCATGATTCATAAGGCTTACACCTACAGAACTTTCTGCTGATTGAGTGTTTCTATCTAGTACAGTAAATACTGATCCATTAAGACCTCTATATTGATCCTGATATACCTCTGCCATAGTAGTATTGTACTCAAAGTCTTTACCTTGTTTCATCTTCTTAAGGTTAGCCTCATCAGTGAAGCCTTTCTTAGTTCCAGTCTGACCATTATTAGCTAGCTTCATATCATCAAAGATACCTCTATGAAGTACTGAATCTATGTGTTGACGTTTACCAGTCTTAGCAGCTAATGCTTTACCCCAAATTGAACCAGGTACTTTCTTATATACTGCTTTTTCAAATGGTATCTCTTGACCAGGTAGAGGGTTATCTTCTTCCCGAATAATAACATCACCAACCCAAGCAATAACGATAGGTTCAGCAATACCATCATCATTAAGGTCATAGTTACCCCAATACTCATGTACAATAAATTTCTTACGTATATCATCTTCGAATCTAAAAGTATCATCAGTTGAATCTCTTTGTTCATAAGTTTCATCACGTTCTAGTTGATTAACTAGCTTATCCAAATTCTTATATCTACCATCTTTACGTAAGCTAGATAGATCTGTCTCCCAGTCATGAATAACAAATGAAGCATTAGCAACTTTACCGCTACATGTAGGATCCATACGGATATCTATAGGATCAATAACCGTTCTAAAAGGCTCATTTAATGTAGTAACCATTTGCTTAACTAATTCTACACCTACTTGTACAGGTTGACCTGTCATAGGATCAATAGCCATAACTGGTTGTTCTATCTCTTGTTCTTCTTCTTTAAAGTTCCAACCAGTCTTAACAAACGCTGTCCCTTTTTCAGCTATATACGTAACTAGATCTGTCATAAATGAAAAGTGATCCATTCTTTGTATAACCTGATAACTTAATACAGCCTCTTCTTGCTCTGCAATTGCATCATCTTCATGAGTAAACGCTTTAGCATTAATAAGGTCTTTAGAGCTAGTAAATGGATCTACAATAGAGGGTATTTGCCAATCTAATAAATTTTCAGTTAAATCACTAACATACTTACTTTTATGATCTACTTCTGTGCCATAGAGTTTAGAGTCTTTGACACTCTCCCATTTGCTAATTAGTTTATCATTTTCATTCTTAGATACTTCACTGCCTTTATAGTCAGCTTTTGCGTGTAATAGTACTTTACTAATTTGCTCTTTTTCCATACCCTATCCTTATTTATAGAAGAGATTAATCTTCTCATTTGTTCTTGGTCTTACATCTAAATGTAACCAAGATACACCCATCTCTATGCCACCTATATATGGAAACTCATCCTGATGATACAGGATATAGTCTCTAACTTCATCTGTAGTATACTCAGAGAAGATACAGTCTATAGCTTTACCTATTGAGTGTTGAGAACCTTCTGAATAGTATTGAGAGTCTTTAGTTCTAAGACCGCTCCAGCCTCTATCTCCACCCCACTTATAGTTGTTAATAGTCATTGAACCGTTTGGGAACTTTTCTTTAATAGCATCTATCGTAAGAAGCAAAGTATCATCTAGGAGCTTCCAAAGAATGTCTTCTTTTATATTATTATATAGTGGTAGTGGAACTAACTCATGTATCTTAAACTTCTTACTTTTCATTTACTCTCCTAGAAACTTAGTATTAATCGAGCGCTAATAAGCTCTATATGTCTTGAGTCTTGGGATAAGTACTCTTTGTGTTCCTTAAAAGTCTTATGTTGAATCCAACTAGATTGTTTCCATTCAACAAGACCTGTTACATGCTTATTATACACATACCTAACACCTGCACTGTAATCTTCATATAACCTAGAATATTTCTTACTATTTAAAGAACTACCATAAGATACGTATGGTGTGATGGTGTCAGTTAAGTACGTAGCAAGATAATGCATTTGACCTATAGTGTGGTAACTAACATCTATGTCTTCATTTTCCATGTACATATGGAATGCTTCATACCCATATGTAAGATATTTATTACTACCTATTATACCTATTCTATCTATGTCTATAAGGAAGTCGCTCTTAGGAGCAAATACGGAGGAGTCTTTATCTGCGAGGTATAACATATACCTATCAAAATCACTAGTTGGAGTACCCTCAGTAGGATTGACTCCAACAGGTATTCTAGCCTTATTTAAAAATAAAGAGAAATGGTCTTTGTATATTAGATGTAAATCTATTGATTGAATAGACTCGGTATAATCTAGGTCTACATATTGGCTATTATAGCCGTAGAATGACCCTTCTGCTCTATCCTCACCTAACTCTCTAGCTTGTGTAAGTGAATATTTAGCAGTAAGTATATACTTACCATTGGGTAGGTATGAGTATGTTTGTTGAATACCTAATGTAGTAGATAAGTACCCTTCAAGGAACTCATTGTTATATACACCATGATTCTTGAATATGAAAGGGTTTTGTTCGTTAGCAGTTTTAGTATTTTCAAATACACCTTGGAAAGTATCTATAGTACCAACCTCTGTCTTATAAACATGGTTACCATTTCTTCCAGAATAAGCAATAGATGCTTTCTCTATGTATGTGTCATCCATTCTGTTTGATACTCTAGCCTCTAAGTCAAAGCTACCTAGACTGTATCCCCCATTTAATGTGATTACAGCTCTTAATGGATTCTCATTTACATGAAATGACTTCTCGATAGGCTTGGAGTATGTATTAACAGCTGTAAGCTCTAGGTTTCCTGTTAGGTAATCGTTCGCTATAAGGATAGCTGGTGTTAGCAGTGTTGCGAGTAATAAATGTTTCATTCAATTATCTCCACTTTAACTAACCCATTTTCTGTACATAGATACAATTCATCACTACTTATTATAGTGAGTGTACCTTGATGCTTTATCATTTCAGGTACTAGCACTTTATTACTAATTGTCTTTATGCTCTTAGTGGATGCTATTATCTCTTTGTATCTAGCTATTGATACACCTAGCATTGATACTATGAAGTTCTTCTGTGTATAGCTATCCAAGTCTCTAACAAGTATTGTTACTTCACTTCCATCACTCCAGTGAGTTAATTTACCTAAGTACATATAGTTGAGTTCATAAACAGATAGCTCAATTGCATCCATCTCATTAGCTACAGCTTCAGTACTGCCAATATAGTCTGATAGAGATTCTGCTAATAAGTTTAATGATAGTAATAGTGGTAATAATAGCTTAATCATTTTTTCTCCAGTGCTCTTAATCTTCTACCAACATTCATCATTGATTGAGAAGTTGTTGAAGTAAGGTCTACTAAACTCGCATTCAGTTTTATAAGTTCAGCATCTAATGCTGCTGTTCTCGTATCAATACTATCATGGTAATCTGAGTTTCTGACTATCTCTTTATTAGCGATATCTGCAGCAGACTCTATAATAACTAGCCTTGTGTTAATATCTATGTATACACCTATGATTGATGCAATAGGTAATACTAATGCAGCTAGGAGTTCCCCTCTAATAACATTAGGGATTGGAGAACGTTTCTCTTCTTTTCTGTGCTCACCGATAGTTCCTTCGAGCCTACCTAATGCTTCAAGGATCTTTAAATTAGTCTCATCACTCATGATACACCTTTTGGGTTTATTATCGTAATTATACCATATTATTTTAAGGTTTCTAAAACTATTATACGTTCTCTACAATTTCTAATCTCTTTAGCGTACTCTTCGTGAGCTAAATCAGCTCTATAGCTGCCATTGCTTCAAAATTCATTACTTACTCTTGAATGACTTAATAAATCCACCAGAGTAATAGAAACTAAATATAGCCATTGCTATCCAACCTAAGTTAAAGACTGCTACAAGTTGCATATATCCATCTAGTTTTGACTCATTAAAGAAGTATATAAATACACCTACCCAGAATGCAGCAAAGAAGTTTACAGCAAACAATACAGCTAAGTATCTCTGAGCAAGTTGGAAGTTACCATTCTTAGTCAATGTTTCAAACTTGAACTCTATAACTTTCTTATTTAGCTCTTTCTTCTCTTCTTCCGTAAACACCAAAGCATCACCAGTAGATACTATTGCATTAACCGCAGTGTCTATAGAGCTGGTTGAAAATATATCCATGAAACCCATTTCTTATCCTTTAACTATTACAGCTTGTTCTATAACAGCTATTATATCGAAACTCTTCTTTACTTCAGACTTGCATACATCACAGCCAGTGTGAACTTTAAGTGCTATTGGAAATTCTATCGTTAAGCCAGTTAGTTGAATACATCTTGAACATAATTTCATTTTAAACCCTAGTATTAATATCTATAGACACCAACCTATACATATAGGGATGCCTCTGTATTGTATATAGTTAATGCTTCTGCTTCTGTTATCTCTCGGTTATAAAATCTAAGTCTTGCCATGTTGCCTACAAAATCATAAAGACCAGTGCTATTTGAACCTAGTTTAATATTACCTAATTGAGACTCTAATGTAGATTGAGTAAGTGCCGTACATAGAACACCATTTTGATACATCTTTGAGCCAGTGCTGCTAGTGAATATAGTTATATTACTCCAAGTATCAGTCGGGTTATTTAGTGTAAATGAATAAGCACCAGTATACCCACCATATACAGTGCTACCTGAAAAATACATATGGTAGCTAGTTATATCATATCTACCAATAGGCATACCTACTGTTCCTTTAATCCATAGACTAATTGTTGAATCTCCAACTATTGATAATCCAGAATCCAATGTAATTGCTCCAGCACCACCAAAGTATGCACTAACACCATCGTATGTAACACCTGACCCTGAACCATTAAATGCACTTACTACATCAACTGCATCATTTTCTAAAGGATAATAAGATATTAATCCATCAGTTGGAACAGTTGGAACAGTTGGAACAGTTGGAACAGTTGGAATTTCTACAGTTTCTCCAAACGAAGCCAGTAGATTTAATGCTTGAACTTTAAGTCTTGTATACAGCACTGTAATAATAGATAAAGGTAATGAATAGGTATTTCCATCAGAAACCTTAAACTTAAATGCTTCTGTTGCATCCATAGCTAATGAGTAAGTTCTTCCATCATTTAGTCTAACTGCATCTTCTGTCGGAGTAGGCAAAGGAGGCTCTACACCAACTTCAGGTATCTCTGTTGCTTGACCACCAATGGTTGTAATGTACCCTTGTGCTATATCAACATAACCCTTATTCGTTGGATGAAATGGGTCATATAATAATGTAGTATCTAATGATTGTATATCTGTACCCATATCAAGAAAGTCATATCCTCCAGAGTCTCTAAGTCCTTTGACATCAGGTCTGTAAGTAGACCACCAGAATGACATTGGACTCCATGTGGATGGGTCACCAGTATTCCAATTTCCTACATTATGACCAAGAACGAGTATTGGAAGCATATCGTTTGCTGTTATATCTGCCATGATAGAAGTTAGTGCTGGCAAATCAGAAGACCCAACTTTTGCTGAGTTTATCCCAATATTAACAAACACTGCATCAGGCTTAGGGACTCTTAGTGCTAGCTTACCAACTGTATCTTGACTTAAAACAAAGTCAGCATCATATCCTGAATACCCATAGTTGTATACCTCAGAAGAAGCATTTCTTGCAACCAAGGCAGTCTTTAATAATCTTGCTGGACTTCCAATGTCAACATTTGCCATGGTCTCTGGGGAGGTAAAATAACTAATTATAGTAATTAATAATCCCTCCCCTAAATCTGTCCAGTTTGGACCCCATCCAGTATTGTTAAAACCATGTGCAGTATCATCTCCAGCCCATATTACGGACCCAGGATTTGCACCATAACCACAAGTAGTAGAATCTCCTATTACTCCAATGCTAACAGCATCATTATTTACAACTTTCGCTTGTAATTGTGCAAGTGTTAAAGCCATCTGTCCACTCCTATCTTACGAATGGAACAGTTGGAGGTGTGAAATTGGCAGTTCTAAGGGCTGAGCCTATCTGTATGTAAAACTCATCTAGATTTGAACTATGTGTATTTGCTGTACTGTAGTGCCATCTTCCAATTTGCAATTCAGATACACCTTCTGTTATTACTGATGTTGATGTTGTGCTTCCACCAAAAACACCGTTAATGTATATGCTGTATACATCGCCAACTCTATTTAGAGATATATGTGACCACACTCCCAATACTGGAGTAAATGCCGTTGAAACACTTAGTGTAGCAGTATTATCAACAGCAAAAGTAATATTAGCACCATTCATTAAGCCTAAGTACCAACCATTCAAGCCTCCACTTACACCACTAGATGCTATAAAGTGGTGTGCAGCTGTTGATATCGAAGTAGGCTTGAAAAAACATTCCATAGTAAAATCATTAGTACCAAATCTTAGTGCTGGGTCATCTGCAACAGTTATGTAGTTTGTAGAGTTGGCATTAAGCATAGATGCTGTCCCTAATACTGGCGATGCAGTTGTGGTTGTAGGAAGACCTACTTTTGTTATTGTAAACCCATTTTTTGAGCTATCTTCAAATACGGCACCGCCTTCAAGACCATCCATGTGAAGTAGTAATTCTGCTGAACCAACATATTCTCCAAGAGCTGTACTCGATGGTGTAAATGCTTCAGTTCTTAATGCTCCAGCAGTTACCATTTGAAATTCATCTACATCTGTATTATAAGTATGGTCTGTATAGTAATACCATCTACCAATCATCAAGTCGCCAACACCCTCGCTCATAACCATAGACTCTTTAGTATCCATCGCTACACCATTAACATACATAGTAGTAGTTGTCCCTACTCTATTTACAGATACATGAAACCAATCAGTCAAGTTTAGAGATGCTCCAACCCAGTCAACAGACAATTGAGAAACATTATTAATAGAGAATACTAAATTAGTACCGTTCAGAACACCTAAATACCATCCATTTAAATCTCCTTCTGTACCAACAGTACATTTTGAAGCTATTGTATGGTGTTCTGAGTATGTACCTATTGCTGAATCTGTTAATCTAAAGTATGCTTCAATAGTAAAATCATCAGTACCAGTTCTTAGGTTTGCATCATCTGCTATTTTTAGCCCTCTATCTGCACCAGCTGCACTAGAAGTAGGAGTAGCAGTAGATTGCATAAATGCTGTTCCGTCTGCTGGGTCTAATGTTTCAGTAGTAGTAAGTGACTCTGCTGTTACAGTGAACCCATTATATGAACTATCAATAAAAGTAGTTCCACCATCAGTTCCATCCATGTGTAATAATAATTGAACAACATAAGGTATTGGAATTAAATCTGTTCTTACAACAACAACTGCTCCAGCAGTAAATGCAGCATCTTCTTCAGCTTGGCTATTAGCTTCAGCAACTATCTGAACTGTTAAGTTATCATCAACATATTTTTTATTAGCAACTTGATAGTCTGCTGTAGGTGGAAACTCTGGGGTAACCATAAATGATGTAAATGTTTTAATACCAGCTATTGTTTGGTTTGTTGAAAGAGCCATATAGAGAGAGTCAAATCTAGCTTCAAGTGTTGCTTTTAAATCAGACCACAATAGTTTTTTTAGTCCAAACGAAGCAGCACTATCAACAAGAGGTATCTCGTCTAGGTCAACTGGAGTTGCTTTAGCTGGAGCAGCATGAGTATCTCCAGCTACATCTCCACCACCATCAATAGCATCTGTTAAGTTACCTATATCTTCTTTTATAACTGCTATATCCACATCATGTGAAGTAGCTCTAGAGTCTAGAACCACAATACCTGAAGTATTAGTAACTACCTGGGCTTTCTCAGCATCTGTATACACATTAGTGTCAGTATTACCTTCATATAAGTTCTTAACGTCTAGTGACGTTAATGTATTACTCACCAGTGCATAGACACTTCCAGTCCATCTATAAGTAGAAGTATCTCCACCTTTAGTCTCATCAGCTACGACTATATAAATAAACCCTATAGTACCTAACGGTAAGTCAGCATATGTTGCTACTTCGATTACATCATCCACATAACTAGGTAGTTGGCTAGCTGGTACCAAACCTGTATTATCAAGAGATGCGTAACCATTAGCTACACCCTCCTCATTTCTAGTTTGATAGATAGCAGGATCAAATGCTGTATATTTAGATTCATAATGTAATGAACTATACACACCTGTTTGTGGTGTATACGTGTAGGTACCATCACCATTGGAAGTGACCAGATTTACTAGGACGTTTTCTGCTTCTACCGCATAGCTAGTAGCAGTTAGCCTAGATGCTTCTGCCTCCCATTCGGAAAGTTGAGCGTTTGTAGCTGAGTTTGCAGAATCAGTAGCGTTCGTCAATGCATTTAGAATAGCACTGTCAGTGGGTTGATTAGTACCAATTAGTTTATCTAGGTCTGTAGCTACTGTAGTAACACTTGCGATTGATCCTGATACAGTATCTACATTAGCAATAGAGGCTGCTACCGTATTAATCTCCGATATAGGTTCTAATAAATCAAGACCTACTGCATTTACATTCGCTATATTAGCAACGGTAGTATTTACATTAGCAATACTAGTGGCAACAGTATTAACATTAGCTATATCTGTACCAACTTTATTGACATTAGCTATATCTACTGCGACTGTGTTAATCTCTGAGATTGGTTCATTCAGGTCAGTTGCAACAGTATTAACATTTACTATGTCTGCGGCTACAGTGTTTACACCTGCAATACTTCCACCTGTAAGGTTAACATTAGCTATAGATGTTGCAACAGTATTGATTTCTGATACCGGTTCAAGTAAGTCCACTCCGACTGCATTAACGTTAGCTATCGAGGCTGCAGTAGTATTTACATTAGCAATATCGGTTGATACAGTGTTGACAGCAGTAATAGCTGTACCTACAGTATCTACATTAGCAATAGAAACGGCAACAGTATTAATCTCAGAAACTGATTCATTAAGATCTGCGGCTACAGTGTTTATACTTGCTATATTAGCTGCAGAAGTAGTAATCGCCCCACTAACTGCTGCTAGCGTATTCATGTCAGCCACAGCGTCCAGTGTACCGAGAATATTAATATCACTTACCACATCCACTGTACCTAGTAAGTCAATGCTATTAGCCGTACCTAACGTGTTTAACCTGTCAATGCTAGCTGCAGTGCCTCCTGTATTAAGTCTATCTAAGGCTACTGAAGTTGTGACATCACCTAAAGCTGCAATCTCTGCACTTAATGGTGCGAGAGTTGTAACCTGTGAAGATACACTAGATACTGTGTTAACACTATCAATACTATTACTAACATTATTGACGCTTGATAGTAAAGGATCAGGAGTACCCCCTACTAATCCTTTATTTAGGTCAGTAGCTACTGTAACAACATCTGCTATGCCATTTAGATCTAGTGAATTTAGGTCATCTGCTACAGTAACTATGTCAGCAAGATTTGCAACATTAGCTACAGTATTGATACTAGCTATATTAGTCGCTGTTGTATTTACATTATCAATAGCAGACCCTACTACATTAACATTAGCTATATTAGTAGATACTATATCCATATCTGTTATAATAGCTGGTACTGCTAAAGTGTTCATATCTGAAACAGCATCTAAGGTACCTAGTAGGCTGAGGTTAGTAGAATTACCGCCTAGCGCTGTAAGATCTGCAGAATTCCCACTTAAAGCTACTAGATCTGCTGAGTTACCTGAAAGATTCTCTAAAGCGGTTGAGGTTGCTACATCACTTAATGCAGTTACTTGAGTACTTAGTCCAGCTACAGTTGTAACCGCACCATTGATACCTGATACTATATCTATATTAGACTTGAAAGGCTCTGTAGTTACCATATCTACTTTAGTGAATGCACCATTGCCTATCGCAGTACTTACAGCTGTTACATGTGCTATATCATCAGATACTATTTTTACTACATCATAAGCACTATCATTTATCGCAGACTCAACTACTTGAGCTGTTTTGCCACTTGTAAAACTACTAATCCTCTGCATCTGAAATTCCTTCTTGTCTATTAACGAACGCAGGAACTGCGTCAACTCTAATTAAACCTAGGTCTAATACACGTTTACAACTAGCCTCATACCTCATGTAGTGAGTGTTATTCTCTGCTTTAATATCCCCATTCATACTACCATGAGCTCTATAGCCTATGTAGTGTAAAAATGGTTCCATCAGTTGTTCAGGTAACCTAACATTTTGTGCAAGAGTTACTGAATCCGTAGCATCAACTAAAAGTTTAGCAGGTGTAGCCACGTATAAAACACTTAACTGATTACCTGTCTTTGCATTAGGTAATTGGATTGTATCAAAGCTAGGAGTAAATACGCCATTGAGAGCATTGTCATCATTTACACCAATTTCTGCTACTTCAGTATATACCGCCTCTATAGATAAGACGTCTGAAGCTAGGTTGTATGTTGCTATGTTATCTTGAAGATCTATAATTTGTTCGCTACGTAGAAGTTTGAATCTACCGTACAAGGCGATTAGAGCTAGGTTCATATAAGAGACCATTGCAGGGATATCCTCCCTAGCTGCAAGAGATCGGAGTTCCCCATACTTTAGTTGTGTTACTACTTCATCTACAGTCATGGACGTACTCCAGTATAGTTTTTAAAATTATACCATAGTTTAGTGCTACTTTCCTACTGCTTTTACAATTTTACAATTATACGCACCTAAACTCTTTACTTTTCTAAGTAACTTTACATCTATAAGGCTCTCAGGTACAATCATTTTATTAGGTTTCTTACCATTCAGCTTAAGTTCTTTACTCTTATTATCTACAACTACTGATCTAGTTGCTGTACTATTTTCCATATCCCATATTGCTACAATTATTACATCTCTCATTTTTAACCCTTTATATTACGTCGTATGACGAGTCTTCACTTTCAGGTACATAATCACTCTTGTATATACCATCTTCCTTATCTACACTAACCGTTGTGCCTTCGCTAGGCTTCCACGGATCCATTACTGATAACATACTCACAGTATCAATAAAGTCGTCATGTTTGCTCTTAAAACCACTCTTAGAGGCATTACTTAACTCATTGATAATCTCCCTAACTTCTTCACTATCTTTCTGATCTTCTGGAAATCTAATCTTCTTTAACTTGAACTGTGGAAGTATAGTTTGAAACCTAATCATCTTATTACCATTAGGTCTTATACCAGGTTCACCACTATTCTTATCACTAGCTAGGTTAAAGAATATATTACGTTGTAGCATCAGATCTTCAATCCATTTAATGAAGCCACCTTGTTGACCTGACACTTCTATACCTACCTTCTCTGGTTTGTACGTAGTTACAAATCTAAAGACATCATTCATAGTCTGATCCATCAATTGACGTTTAATCGTACCATCAACCCATAACCAATCACCATTATTAGTATATGCCCATACAGATATAACACTAAAGTCAGCTGCTTGCTTTTCACTAGTTGCAAAGTCTGTAGTTATATAGAAATTATAGTTAGCTTTGTTATCATCTATGATACTGCTATCATACCATCTAATATCTGAATCCTTGACTAAACGATCCTCTTCTGACATAATTCTCAACATAAGCTCCTGATTAAAGTTAGCTGGCATACCTAGGGCTTGAGCCTCTTCATACTCATCTCTTACATACTCATAAGTAAATCTATCTTCCCAACTACCTCTGAAATCTTTCTTCTCTACAGGAAACTCTTCACAGATAGGATACACAGATACTCTCCATGCTCCAGACTCAACTGCTTTATATAATGGATCTCTAGCATTAAATGGAGTACCTAACCAGATCATCTTTTGTTTCGTAGGGCTAAGAGCCTTAGAAACGGCCTTGTATACTGTATTCTCTATCGTAGCTATAATAGTGGGCGATTCAGCATCTGTATCAGAAACCAGGTCATCAAGAATAGCCATAGTAGGTCGTTGTCCCATTTCTTTAGCACCACGAACTCCTGTTTTAGCACCATACCCTTTTACAATAGTAGTATGACCCTTATTATTTTTAAACTCTAATCTAATGTCAGTAAACTTTCTACCTCCACCTGATTGTCTCTCATACTCATCAGGATCTACATATCCACCATTATCGCCTACACTAATCTTCTTATCTGGAATAAGCTTCTGTAAAAACTCAGAGTTAGCATATCTAAACTCAACGTTACGTCTAAGATTCTTTACACCATTCTCAATTGAGTCAGTAACGTAAAGTATAAGGTTTGTTTTACCAAATCCAGGTATATAACCAAATGCTGCACAGAAAAGTATTAAATACTCTGCAAATACGGTAGTATTATGCGTTACCGTGTACCCATTAGCTATATAGGTATGACTTTCAGAAGATACTTCTATGCAGTAACCTTTCTTCTTACCGAGAGGCTCTAAACTTACTATGCCTTTAGTCATCTTCTTAGTGGGTTTCCACTTAGATGCCTTTCTATTTAGTCTGAAAGGATTTACCTTTATGTTTACTATAGTTCTATACTCAGTCTCGAAGTTTTTATCTGACCTAATGTACTCTTTTACATAACTTATAGCACCTAAACTTCTAGCTAAATCCCTTACATCTGTAGCCAGTCTTCTATTGTACGAACTGTAACTACATCCTCCATTTTTAGCTATGTGCCCATCTCCATCCATAAGACCTCTAAGTAGTAGGACTCTTTGACCTATACTACCTAACATGTACTCTTTAGGGATGTACTTATTACCACTTCTTAGCTCAGAGTATTCTGAAAATACTTTACTACCTATATATATTTGACCAGCATTACCACCTTCTATACGCATACTATTAATAGAGTATCCAGAGTCTCCTACATACTTACACAACTCTACCATATCATCTGCATGACAGCTAATCTGTCCTTTAGGGTAGTAGCCGTTAGCTAAACCTAAACCTAACACATATGGGTCTATTCCTACAGGTTTATACGAAAACTCTATAGGAGATACTAGCGGTATCCCAAACCTATAAGAACACTTGGAATCTTTAACACTAGATCTTTTAGATGTAGTAACAAGTCCAGACTCTATAAGCTCTAGAGTAGTCATAACTTTTTCACTATTACGTTTTACAGTAGGAGTTCTTCTATCTCTCCATACTACATGTTTATGTTCGTCTCCTACTTCCATAGTAGTACCATCAGTAAGAGTCATTAGGTATGTTTCAGGATACTGAGCCTCTGTCTTATAAGTAACTACAGTAGCTTTCCCATGCCTATCTATTACAGAATCTCCTACAGATATAGCTCCCATAGTAGTCCATCCACCAGGAGTCAATATAGGACTATTCTCTGTCTCTAGTTTTCCTATACCACGATGACATAAGATCGCACAACGCTTATCATTGTTAAATACATTGTCCATCATCTTTAAGTGAACTAGTGGTGTCTCATTCTCTTCTTGTCCATTATTAACCTCTTTAATAAAGTTAACAAACATAAGAGCTTCAACTGTAGGCATATAGCCTTTCATTTCATAGTCAGTAAGATTCAGGTGTTGCTCGACTGGAAGTTTTAGGTACTTAGTAGCCATTGTCGATACCCATTAGTCTTCTAGCTAGAGCTCTAACGTTTCTAGGCGTACTTGTATCTTTAGAGGCTACATCTAGTGCTTTACTTAGTCTATCAACATAACTGCCTCTATCAGGTTTAACAACTACCTTCTTATAAGGAATTCTTTGCTTACTCATCTAGTTCAGCCTCTATAACTTCTTCAGGTCTTTTAATAGAAGCATTAGTTACTGCTTTTAAATCTACACCATCTCCAATCATAGCTAGTTGTTTATCTGCAAATGCTCTCATAGCTTGTTCATAATCATCTACAACACTTCCAGTGTCTATAGTCATATCTATCTCTATTTTAGCTGCTTCAGGTGCTTTGGTGTTAGCCATTACAGCTGTTAGTGCACTTACTTTTGCTACTTCCGATCTACCATTTAAACCTATTCTCATAAGTTCATTTAAAGCTTCTTGATGCATAGGAGCATTTAGTACATGACTAGGAACAATAGTTTGTTCAAATATCTGTACAACTAACTTATTCTTCTTATACATAGATACATAAGGGGCAATACTATTACGATCTTCACCTTCATTTATAAGTCTCTGGTATCTTTCAGGGAATGTAATAGCATAAGCATCTATATCATTATGACCTATTAAACAGTATGATACAAATCTAACTGCATTCATATAATCTGTTATTTTGAATCTACCTGATTTTAATACACCTATGTAAGATAGTACATTATCTTTGAATCCACCTAGTAACTTAGGATCATCATTCCATCCATTTAACTGATCTACTAAATCTTGAGTAATCATACCTCTTGATTTCTTAGGTGCTACATCTTTTAGCACATCTAGTGTTAACATATTATATCCTTTTGAAGTATTATACCATAAAAAGTGGGTTAGTATATAAGATCTGTATAAGTATATAGCTAATATGAGGGGTATTTAGGTATTATATGAACAAATGTTCTTATTGACATTTATTATGTTATTTGGGTATTATATCTTTATATATAACTTGGATTGCGGTTTTGTATGCTACATTAGGGGGTAAGCCAGAATGGCGAAGGGGTCGCCCCTGTTGAATGGCGGACAGAGCCTAGACAAAACTCTAACAAATCTATATCAAATCATCTATAATAACCTGAATAAAGTATCGGATCTGGATTAGTATCTATAAAACCATCGTCATCACTATTATAATCTCTGTGAATACTAATCCACTCGGCATCAGTGTAAAAACACCTAGAGAGGAGAGGTTCATATCCGATCTTCCTTTTTAATAAGTGGACACTCTTCTTCATATATAGCTAGTAAATCATCTAGTGGTATATCAAAGAACTCAGTACTTCCATCAAAGCCAGTCTTAAACTTATAATTAAATTCTTCCAATCTAGTGTGAACAGTCTTCTCTCTCTGATAATAATTCGGTAAGTTTCTAAATCTAACTAGTGAACACTCAGGGACATACCTTCTACCCATAAAAAATGATCTACTAATCTGTAACATCCTATCTATGGGCTTATTAATAGTAACTCCAACCTTATACAAAGTCTTATACCCATCACCTTTCCTAAACCTAAACTCCATCACATAAACATATCCACACTCAACACCATCATATTTATCAGCCATAGCTTGTAATAAACTCATCTAGTTCCCTTTTTTGCATATTATATCATAAGACAGATAGATCACCTCCCTATGGCGGAACGGTATCTAAATACTCTTCGTCCCAATCTAGCTCAGACGTATCTATAACATCTAATTCCCAACCCATTTGCCCGGCTACAGCTATCATACTAAAGATAATTGTATCTAGTGTATCATCATTGTCTCCATACTCTTCGCACAAATCGCTGATTTCGTTCATATACTCTGTTAAATTCAAGCCCATTTCGGAACCCCTTATATATAGTATAGAGTTATTGTATCTAAAAAGCTTTTAAAACTCTAATAATAATTTCTTAAAGTTTTCTTAAATTGGTTTTTGAAAATTATTATTTTTTAGTCTCAGTTCAGTAATAGTGAGTAAGCACACTAGAAGTAAAGTACCCCCCGCACTCATCCAGCCAAAGGATGTTATGCATATATTCACCACTGTATCTGTCCGATACACGTATCACATCTTAAAGGATCACACAATGACAAACACAATCACAAACCTAATCAACAACGCAGCAGAATCAACATCAGTAGTAGCACCAACGAGAGTAACACGCAACCCAATGAAGAAACTGTTCAGTACATCTAAGGGTATCATCAACTCTACACTAACAGTAGTGGATGAAACAGTAGTAATTTTCGATGACATCGTATCTACAGTACCAACTATGATACAAGGGGGTAAAGAAGTAGTGACACTAACAGGTACATTAGTAACAACAGTATCTAAGAGAGTCATATTCACAGAGAAAGAGATGGAATTATACGATAACCTTACACCTGCACAACGTAAGACGTTTAGACCTGAGTTAGTTAAGAAACTAGGTAACGATATAGTGAATGCACTTGAAGATGCATTCAAAGAAGAAGCTTAAAAGGTCCTTATACACTATACGTACAGAGTAACGTCTGTATGTATATTAATCAGTGCAATAGTGCCAATCTGTACCTCTAAGAGGTCTACTTAAATACCTAAAAGGATATACCATGTATAAATTAACACCATTTCAATCTATTGACCAAACACAATCAAAAGCTAAAGCTAACGCACTAGAGCAAATAACAATAGAGTTAGCTGAGTATCAAGAAGCACTGACTAAAAGTGTTAGAAGTAGTGACTGGGCTACAGAGGATATTCCTGTGTATATAGACACACCTGAACCAGTCGCTATATTAGATTACTGGCATACAGAGTTAGAGGATATACTTGCTAGTAAGCCGTACTCAATGCATTGTAACTATGCTGTGTACGCAAACTCTACTAACCTACCAATGATAGATATGACAAAAATACTTAACTTTAATAGTATCCTACATGCTACATATGCTAATGGGGAACCTAAGGAGAAGTGTGTATTATCTACTGATTCTAGAGTATGGGGCGAGGGTTACATTGACATATTCGTACAGAAGGAGGCTAGGTTCCACTTCTACTCACTAAACGGTAGCATACATATAGCCAAGGAGTACAACGCAGTTATTAGTAGCGAAGAGATGGCGATCATCAATCTTATAGACTGGAAAGATGAGCTGGATCATCAATATACTATGCGAAATGATTTACCATGTTAGTTTACATCGTACTAATGACCGCGATTCTATACAGTGCCATCTTCGGATGGTATTGGTATGGTATCTGTCAAAGACTAGATCTTTGCACCATTCGGAGTTAATCATGACACAGGTTTATATACTATTATACATAATGCAGGAAGGTACTGAAGTTCATACAACAAAAGCAAAAGCTTGGGCTATGGCTGAGACATTACCAACTATTAGTCCTTGGGGGTGATAAAATGTACACAGAAGTAATAAAAAAAGGAGGTTCTATAATGGAAGAGTTTACAATACTTGGGACAACGTTCCAAGCACACAGACAAGCCCAGAACCAACAAGGCGCAGTAATAGTACACATAGCAGCATACTTTCAAATGCTAGCACATCGTATCGGTTACTTTCCAGCTAAGGATGAGATGAGAGATAGATGTCATATCTTCATCAATATTAAACAATAGCATGTACACATATCTCAATCTCAGGTTTGTTACAAAAGTAGCTAGAGATACCTATTATATGCGAATGCAGATAACAATAAAAGGGTAAACAAATGGAATTTACAACAAGAGAGCTGCACTTGATAAAGTGTGCTATAGAGCATGCTGTAAAGCAGGTAGATGCAAAAGCTACAAAGATAGATTGGAAGCAAGATGAACCAGAAGAGTCACACAACTGGGAAGCATATGAAACTATCAACAGTACTCTCAAAGGGTATAAGAAGTTGCTACTCAAGTTTTAACTACGGCAAGTAAGTAAGTCCAAATCACACCTAGTTGAATAGTCTAACCTGAAACAACATCTATAATAATCTAAAAGGATTAACAAATGTTATCAATTATCAATACAATCAAAAACAACCTTCGTACATCCGCTCAAGTAAACTCTAGTCTTATCAAGTTAAGAAGTATCATCAGTGATGAATACCAGCTAGAGGCAGAAATGTTAGAGGCATTCCTTGTGTTAGATACACAGGATAAGACACTAGCTAAAGCGTTAGATAACGCTATTAATGGCGCAGAAGAGACTGAGATTCACCAAGTAGTAGCAGCGTTAAGCTACGTTATTCCAATGTATGGTATTGAAACTAAGGTAGGAGCATACTATACTGACAAATGTAAGATAGCACTAGCTAGTATTATAGTTAAAGAGTACCACACTGTAGTTGGTGCAAGAGAAGATCAGAAGATAAGAACTATCAATGGTCGTAAGGTAGCAACAGATCTACATTATCTACAAGCTAAAGACTATAAAGCAGTAGAAAAGAATATGTTAGATGGTATTCATTTTGAACCAGGTCAAATGCCAACTAAGTATATTAAGACTAAGCCAGGAGCACCTAGATTAAAGGTTTGTAAACAACTTAAGAAGGTAGCTAAAGCAGTATCATCTATGAAGTTAAGAGTTGTCTCTGATATTAATAGAGATCAACTATTGGATGTACTACTAGCTGGAGATGATTACCTAGAAGCACTAGCTGGAAATGGTTCAGAGCATAGAATAGCGATGAAAGCTAGATTTACTCGTTATACAGAACTAACAGAGATGGTACAAGCTAGAAGTATGCTAGATGGTATGTATTTATCAGTCAACTTCTGTTACAGAAATAGAATGTACTACGATGTATCATTACAAACACTAAATCCTCAATCTAAGGTAGGAAAATACATGTATGAGGCTTACAAAGCTCGTAAATTAAATGACTTAGACTACAAGAACTTAGCATTTGCAGCAGCATCAGCTGTAAGTAGATGTAAGTTAGAGGATGGAATAGCTATTTTTGAGGAGAATGAGGCTAGTATTAGGAAGACTTTACTATCAGAGGTAGATTTCTTAGAGTTAACGTATAATAAGCGCCTAGTGCAAGCTATAGATGACTATAGAACAGGTGTAAAGAGTAGATTCCTACTACTATTAGATTATACAACTGGTGGATTAATACATTTCTCAAGTGGTTATACACAAGAGAAGCAATCTATGACATTAGCTAATATATTAGCATCAGAAGATATGCAAGATACACACCAAACTATGTTAGAGAGTATAGCTAAGGTTACTGGTCAGACAATGACGAGAAAAGATGCTAAGGTTATCAATCAATCTATATTAGCAGGTGCAAGTGCAGAGTCAGCAACTAAGAAGTTCAATGAGCATTTTGGTCAAGAGCTATTAACAGTAGAAGAGCTAAATACTATAGGTACAGCAGTATATGGTCAAACATATAAGGCATTCAATAGCTATAATACTTGGGGAAGAAACCTACTTGACAATGACAACTCATCTCTTATGTTTACAATGAGTGATGGAGTAAAGTGTATGAGCTCTGCTTATATTCAAGGTCAAGAAGTTAAGGTATATGTACCTACAACTAGTGGTATGAAGCAAATGACTATACATAGAAATATGCCATTACTAATAGATAATAAGTCAGGTACACCATTATTAGTAGGTGAATTTGCTAAGGCTAAGGTATCAGGATTCCTAGCTAATACTACTCATGCAGTAGATGGTAAAGCTATTAGAAAGATTGTACTAGCTATGGCTGAAGTAGGTGATGTAGGTATATTCATTCATGATAATATTGGTTGTTCAGGAGATGCTCAAGAAACAGTAAGAGAAGTTGCAAAAGCAGATATACAAGAGAACTTTGATAATCAAGTGTTCTTAGATATTCAGCATCAAGTAACTAACAATCGTACAGGATCTTTAATTACAGTTCGTGATTACTCAGTAAGAGATATGGAAGTGCTAGAACTTTCAGACTCTTTTCTTCAAGCTTAGGCTTGGCTCTGCGAGGGTAGAGTATAGACTATCTAATGGTTTATACTGTGTCCTCAATTATAAAGCACCTAGCATGCTCTAGGTTATATTAATTGATACGATACTAAAGAGTAAATTTTAGATGTACTACAAGATGTAGTAGTCAGACTCGACGGTTTAGCACATCGCATTCGCTCTGTTAAATGAATATATTGATATATAAATTAACGGTGTAGGAGCCAAAATGAACCATAAACCAGAACTATTACCACTAGCTTTTAATCAAGCAAAAGGTATTCAATCAAAGATTAGTGAGTTAAATATATCTAAGGATATGACTCAAGAAGCTAAGGATATTATAATCACTAAGCTAGCTACTGACAAAGCAATAACATCAGGAAAGCCATATACTTCACACCTATCAGGTATGGAATGGTATGTAGAATCCCTAGTTGAGAAATCTCAGTTAGATAAGAAAGCGCTTTTACAAGCACAGTACGATGAACTACTACCAGCTAATAGCTCATTTGATGAACTCGTAGGTATGATGTAATGTTATACATAGCTGTTGATGGAACAATCCATTCAAGTGCTGCTATGGTACAACAATATAACGCGGAGATCAGATAATGCAAGAAGGTACAATAATAGAGCCAGAGTTTAATCCCTATTGGGATTAGGAATAAAATACTACTAGACTGAGGGTGAGAGTCCATCTCGGTACGAAAGAGATCTAGTATATTGATGAATATATGTCCATATCGAGCGGTCTCAATCTACGCTTTTAGGATACACAGATATCTAAGTGGATATATATTTGTCAATAAGGAGATAAAATGTTAAGTTATATAACCAAGAAAGTAGCAAGTGCTACAGCAATATTAGTTGACTCATCTATTATAGTGGGTAAAGTTGTGAAAAAGGATATAATAGCAATCCCAAAAGCAGCGAAAGATGGTTGGAGAGATGGATTATACTCAGACTCAGAACCTAAAGAATGTGATGGAATTACACCAGGTCACCAAAAGCAAAACCTTAAACCCTAATATTTCACTATATAGGAAATATACTTATAGGTCGGTTATATACTAACTAGGAGCAGAAATGCATATATTAGATCGAATTAGCCGTATAAAGATTAGTGCTTTACCAGCATTAAGATCACGGCTTATGGTTTCAGATGGACCAAAAGATGAAAAAGAGGTAGCTATTAGAGCAATTGATGAGAGACTCTCACCAAAGCGTTATTTAGCTCAAGTAGAAGAGGGTAAAATATCTATGGGTGACATAGCGGATATGTCTATATAAGGAGTGAATATGTTCAAATGGTTAATAGAGTTGTTTATTGGAGAGGAAGAAGTTGTAGTTCGTAAGACTAGGGTTAGACTTAGTAGTCAAGCTAGGATGGATGTAGTTACAGACATCGTAATAAATAAGATAAAAGCAAAGACAGTAGCTAGACTTTATGATATAGATGTATCTACAGTATATAAAATAGTAAAAAGAGCAAAGTGTAAAGGATAGGTATGAAATTCAAGATACTAAAGAACAAGTTAGATAAGTGGTATATAACACACGAAAAGAAAGTTATATACGGAATACTACTATTTGTAGTTATAGCTATATGTAGTTTGAACTATATGACTCGGGGATAAGTAATGAGTCTATGTAAAAGACTCTGGTCAATGTGGTATGGATTTACCCACTTTAGAGTATATCCTAGAGACTATGACGTAATAGCATATTTACATAAGAAATGTACAAAGGATAAGTAGTGAGCAAGAGAAATGATGAAGAGATGGCTGAGTTTAGACAGGAGATGCTAGATGAGGCTAGAGCTGATGAATTGCATGAGATTAAACTACATGGTATTTATGACTATGCTTTAGAACAACATGAAGATGATATACAAGATGCTATAGATATACTTCATACGGTAACAGTAAAGCTTGCATCATATGGTTGGGAAGTAACGATTAAAGAGCTTGTAGATGTCTAAACAAGATATGCTTACTTATATAGCATGGGTGGTAGTTTTAGCTGTACTAGCTATTGGAGCATTAATAATAACGAAAGGATAGAGATACCTAGTGTAAGAGTAAGAACTTGTGTCATAGAGGAGATATGTATGAAACTAGAGTTAGATGAGATACAGTTTATGAAGATTGCTATAGATAATTCAGACCCGTTCTGTTCAGTAAAAGAAGCTAAGTCCAGAGTATATAGAACATCACAAAGTATAGCTGACTTAGAAAAACAGCTAGTTTTAGATAAGAGACACTTAGCACAACTAGAAGCTAGGGACAATATGGTCAAGAAGCTTAAAGACAAGCTGTCAGTAGAGTTAGAAAAAAAAATGATGCTATACAAGATGCTATAGCAATATGTGTAACTAAAGGATAAAAGATGAAAGAGATAACAATAGATGGAATAACATACGATTTAGTAAAGAGAGAGAATTGTACTCTTCTCTCTTGGAGAATGCCAAATATAGAAGAGTTACTCAGTGCAGTAGACTATGGAAAACATGACCCTGCTACAAGTATGGAGGGATTTACTTCTAGTGGTTATTGGTCTTCTTCGTCAAATGTTTCAAATTCTAAGTATGCTTGGGGTGCGGACTTTGAGTTTGGCAATTCCTACCGCTACTATAAGACAAATGAGTATTATGTTAGGTGTGTTAGAACAGATGAAAATGGTGACCTTGTTTGGGGTGAATCAAGTGATTACCCAATGACTTGGGAAGATGCTCAAGAATGGTGTAAAAAACAATAAACAAAAGATAAGTAATGGCATTAGGAGCAGAAATGAAATCAAAGAAGATAATAAAAAAGTTGGTAGTTAAGACTTTAAGGAATAGTGGTATAGTTGATCCTGATGATATTAACAGGATTTGGGAAACAAGTAGAAAAGAGATATTATCTTCTATGTATAAAGCTACAGATATAGTTGTTTCTGATGCAATAGAGAAGACTTCTAGAAAGTACGAGCTATAAAAAAGGGGAAAATATGGGAATATTTAGTAAGTTTAGAAGAAAGATAAAAGAAACGGTGTCAGAAATAAAAGAAGTAGTTGATGAAACTAAAGAAGTAGCTGAGAAAGTAGTAAGTCCAGCAACAGGGTCAGTGAAAGGAACAGTAAAGACAGTAGCAGGGACAGTAAAGAATACTACATCTAACATCATTGATACAATTAATCCTTTTAAGAAGATTGATGTAGGCGGTAAAATAGAAGATGTAACATATAATTTCATGGGCAACTTATGGGATAGATGGTATTTAAGTGCAAAAAAGAATACTGCGGTGTGGTTTGAGAAAAATAAAAACTATGTGTACTTAATCGTATTATCGATTGTACTACTAAAAATCTTCTTCTAACTCTAACAGAGAATGCATCTATGTATTTACACTTGCATATACTTATACACCTCATTGACTTGACAAAAGGACTATAAATATGTTAAAAAAGTTAGACAAGCTGAGATATAAATTACAATCAGGTTTTTTAAAGATATTCGCTCATATAAAAATTCATCCATACCCATTTTGGGTAGTAGTTGAACCAACGACTTTTAAACTAAAAGGCGATTCTTATTATGAAGTGAGAGACATTATTCAAGCAGGAGATATTATTCTTAGAGGTTATGATAAGTACCTTGATGGATATTTTATAGCAGGAAAGTATAGCCATGCATCGTTATATGTTGGTGGAGTCGATGAAAAGATAATACACTCAATGACACCAGATGTACAATATACTGATTTAGTTAGTTTTATGAGAGCCGACAGAGTTGCAGTTATAAGGTTTCCACAACTAAAACACTCAAATATTATGGTCATTTTACAAAGAGCTAAAGAAAAAATAGATGTTCCGTACGATTATGATTTTATATTTGAAGAAGAAGATAAAGTAAGTAGATTTTTTTCATGCAGTGAATTAATTTATTACATAATGAAGCCTTATCAATATATAACGAATTGGAAATTAAAAGAGACATCTGTACTTTTTGGATTAATCAAAAGAGATGTATTTTTCCCCGATGATATTCTACCGACTACAGACAATACAAATGGCAAAGTTATTTGGAGTAAATAGAAAATACTCTAAAACTCTATTGTTTTGAGTTTACTCAAGCTATTATAGTGGCATCTTAGGGCTTAATAGCCTAAAAAACACACATACGAGCTATAAACATCCTCGAAGAAAGGTTTATGTATTAAATAAGGGAGATTGATGGGAACACAAATATGTGAAACATGTAGGTATTGGAAGATGTCTCCAAAAACAACAGCAGTGATGGTATGTACAGAAGGTATAAACCATCTAGATTTTAGAGAAGTAGCACAGTGTGTTAACCATAAACAAAAAGGGGATAAAATGACAGTAGAATTATTAAGTGCAACAGACCTATGGGTCGCAGCTAGGGGAATCCGAAAGTGTTGGGCTTCAGAGGGTAAGTCAGATACTTATGTATGCGACAAAGGAACTTGTGTAGAACAGGTACTAGTAGGTAAAAATGATAAAGCTTTAATTCATAGAATTGGCAATAAGAATAAACATGCTTCGACTCTTGAACATTTGAACTACTCATTTGATATAGATGGTATTACTAGAGCTTGTTTACAAGAAGTAGTTAGACACAGACATGCAAGTATATCAGTAAAGTCTACTAGATATACTCTCAAAGAATTAAAAGGTGAACAACCGTTCTTACCAGATGAAGAAGATAACTATGATAGAGCATCAGAGTATGTAGTATTTACAGATAATGCAGATGTTAACTATCACATTATTGCTGCACTAGATGGTATTCGTAAGTTAGTAGCTAGTGGTATAGCTAATGATGTATCAAAGTACGCACTACCAGAATCATTCAAGACTAGTTTTGTATGGACTATTAATGCTAGATCGTTACAGAACTTCTTAGCATTACGTACTAACAAAGCAGCACTACAAGAAATCAGAGAACTAGCTTACGAGATTTATAGTAATCTCCCGGAAGATCACAAATATCTGTTTACAGAATTTTTATATGAGGAAGAGTAATGACATTAGATCAAACAGCTGAAGTAATTATAGAATGGGCCGTAGATAGAGGTATCATACCTAACGGTAATACTATGACTCAAGCTATTAAAACATTAGAGGAAGTACAAGAGCTATTATATGCTATTGATACTAAAGACTTAAATGAAATAGTAGATGCGTATGGCGACATATTCATAACGATAGTAATTGGAGCTTATCTAAATGGTACTCAGCTAGATTACTGTGCAGAGAAAGCATACAGAGTTATTGAGAATCGTAAAGGTTTTCTAACACCACAAGGTGAATTCATAAAGGAATCGGAATGAATTGGTTAAGTAGAAATGTGACAGGTACAGGAGTTATAGTAGTACTATTTGGTGCAAATGTACTGCTATTTATGGTATGGGGTATACAAACAAATATTGAATTTGAAAAGTATCTAGCTAAGAACAAACTAGTTTATGCTAAGGGTTATACCTCAATTAAACCAGACACAATAATCTATGAAGATTATAAAGAGGATAAGTAATGGGCTACAGAAGTGAGATATACATCAAAGTAAGTGTAAAAGATGAACCAGAACTATTAGCTTTACTAGCTAAGCATGAATTAGATGAATGTTTTGAGAAGCAGCTAGAAGATGAAGATTATGTAGGTTACTATGCATCTCATCTAAAGTGGTATGACAGATATCCAGAGGTTAAAGCTATCAATGATTTCATTGATACAGAGGATGAAACTGCTGATATTAGAGGAATGATAGTAATAGGTGAAGATGGGGCAACCGAAGAGTATGGCCAACCCTGGAAAATAGATATGCATGCAGTATCAAGAGTAGAGTGGTAATGCATTGGCAGTTTAATGGTAGTGACTACACAAAGTTAGATAAGAATGTATATGGATTTATTTACAAACTATACCTATCAGATGGTACTATGTATGTAGGTAAATGTGACATTATGTCTACAACTACTAAACCAGCTAAGAAGGATGGATCAGAACGTCCAGGTCATATAGACTTCTTTAACAAGAATGTACTTATTGATCCAGACACTGATAACATAGCTGTATCTAAAAAGGACAAGGCTAGAGTTCGTAAAGCTGGTATTAAAGCTACTAGATGTAAATATGAAACTATCAGTAAAGAGTCTGATTGGAGAGAGTATATGGGTTCATCAGAACACGTAGACACTTCACTAGTTACACGTAAGTTAATACTAGAGTTATTACCAACTAAGAGATCACTCACTTATAAAGAAGAGTGGTGGCAATTCCAACTAGATGTATTAGAAGATCCATTATACTTGAATCGTAATATTGGAAATAGGTACTTCAGAGACAAGCTACTATAAGATAGGTGGCAATGCCAATAAGTCCACCCTTATTTGTGGTGCTATAATAGGGACTAACTACAAGGTTAGCTCATAGGGGTCCTCCTTCCTCTTCCCTTAGCTTGGCTATTATAAATATACAAACAATTAGGGGCGACATAGCTTGCGCCTCGACTACTCCTATTCATTACATAGATAATCAATGGATTATCAATCTAACAAATAACAAAGGAATTGACATGGAAATAGAAAAGACAATAAACATCAAATTTACAGATGAGGAACTAACAGCATTTATAGCTGATAGAGTTATAGACCTAAAAGACGATGAAACATGGGAACTAGTGAATAGTTACACAACAATAAACAACTACACATTTAAGATAGTTAAAAAATGTCAAGGAGATACAAATGATTAACCTAGAATATAACAACGGAGAAAACGTAGTACCTGAAGGAGAGTTTAGAATATCTGCATCAGGCATATCTCGCTTTTTCACAGGAACTAGTAGTTGGTTTAAAGAGAACCTAACAAATCAAGGTACACCATTTGAAGGTAATAAAGGATCCGTAACAGGGACTTTAGTGCATGGAATGGCAGAAGCCTACCTTACAGGAGACGAACTGCCTATAGAAACTATAGCCAAATATGTGCAGCAACAAGACGATAATCTACCAGACTTAGACATTAACTACATCTATCAACAGTATCCTATGATGTGGGAAGTACTAAAAGATTGGTTAAGCAGAAATATAGATAATAATCAAGTAACTAGTGAAGAATTTATGTACAAAGAGCTGCTACCTGGAATAGGTGTGGGTGGAAGTTGTGATATGTACTCTCAAGATACTGTGTACGACTTTAAAACATACAATTCAAAAACTAAACCTAAATCTATGCAGTATGGATATCGTATTCAACTACTAACTTATGCAAAACTCTTACGTGACAAAGGTATAAACATTAACTATATATCTACTATAAATGTGTCAGCATATATAGATGGAGGTATCAGCGAGAAAACTCAAAAACCTTTAAAGAGTTACCCATCTGACATTACTGTACTGACTGAACCTATCACTCCTGACGACTTAGAAATGATTAAGAACATACATGAGGTAATAGCAGAAGCAGTAGAAACATATATAGCTGAACCTAGACTAAGAGGAATCCTAGCTCAAGATAACAGATGTAAACTACTGCCATGTAGTTATACACCATTTATAGACAAAGAGGAGATTTAGATGACTGAAAGAGAAGCACAAACAAAGATTGATTTAGATGTATTAGCAAGATTTGAAGTATGGTGGGAGAATGAGGCAGATGAAATTATAGAAGAAGTTTCAACTTTTGTATCTGAATCAAGAAATCTGTTCCAAGATCAAAAAGCAGAAACTAAAGCTGTAATTAAAGCATGTAGAGAGTCTGTTAGAAATGCAGATCCT
>Ga0209662_1000266_pt1 | contig 31636 bp, 28 predicted proteins | sample SaaInlV_150m_DNA_4_FD_184662 | JGI IMG/M metagenome (GOLD analysis project Ga0209662, IMG submission 184662) | Marine microbial communities from expanding oxygen minimum zones in the Saanich Inlet - SI072_LV_150m_DNA (SPAdes) (version 2) | ecosystem: Environmental > Aquatic > Marine > Intertidal...
CCGGGTCCATCACAGAAGAGTGTTTCACTGCCCTTGAGATCAAACAAAAGTTTTTGGAAAAGAGGGACCCAACACTGGTCCCGGCATACAATGTGGCAAATTCGTGTTGATAAACAGAGTATAAACATATTATATATATTAGACAATGTATTTATTAACAATGTACTTGTTACATCCAAACTACTTTACCACAGTACGCAACTTGTCACCGATCAAGAAAGGTTCGACTGAAAACTCTCTTCACCTTCTCAGTTCGGAATATTTGGATTTTATGTTGAAGGCTGGGACAACAAGTGCAAAGAGTACGACGCATACACAAACACTAAACCACACGATCGAAACACGCGAGAAGGGTTCACAAACCGGAAACCACACGATCGAAACACGCGAGAAGGGTTCACAGACCGAGACGTGCATTGAGCGAATGGTGGGTCGTACAATACTGGAACACTGCCCCAATCGAAAAATTGTTACGGACTACGTAAAGTACCACACAATGCCAGAGCTGACTCCACTGTCAGAGTCGCACACACCACCTCAAAAGGTTTGACGTAGTGTACCGTATTGTTGAGGTGGGTCACAGTGTTAAAGGCTTCCTCTACATGCTGTGGCATTATGTTATGAGCGGCAGTGATATGTGACAGTTTCTCGGTGAAATTTTCACTTGAATCGGATTTGGCACGATGGTACTCGCACAGAAGTTTTTCTTCGAAGTTTAAATTTTGTGTGGTTTTCCATAACCGATTGGAAATTTCAGTGAGTTGGTACGCAATTTTAATTGCTTGGTGGGTATTTTTAAAAGAATGGGCGTTGTACCAGTACAACCCCTTTGTTGCAAAAAGTTTACTCAGTTGATACCTGTCCTGTAATTCCACCATTGACCTTACATACGGTGTAGCTGCCCATTTGTTATGCATAATTTGTTCAATTGTCTGAAGAGCCTCCACAAGTGAGGACTTGGCTGTCTTAAAATCACCGTTTTTGAACGATATTTTGGCGTCGTTCAACAACAAATGATGGAGCATGTACAACAGCCGAGTTTCCTCAAACCGCCAACAGGTAGAATTTACACCGTGCCAAACGAAAAGTGGTGGATGATTAAGACGCCTGCCTTTCAACCTTTTCATTGTTTTTCTGAACAATGCAATACACTGCCTGATGTTTGTGGTGTTTGGTTCTTTACGATACGATTCTGACAATGCAATACTGTCTTGTGTGTAGTCTCTAATTACCTTTTCAAACAAGATCATTTATGTTAAAATTGTACTAACTAATAGTGCAGTCTTCGCTCCAATTTTCATCGGACTCGTCAGGCATTTGTTGAGCATTTTTTACACAACTGGTGAGAACCCGTATCTGTGCCTTGATTCGTTTAATGTCCTTTTCCATTTTCTCAATTTTTTTTGTAAGTTGTATATTTTCGGAAGGGATTACGGACATTGAGCAACGATGTCTATTGTTTATATAGTCATGATGTGATAAATATTACCAATCACATGTATACATGTGCCAGTTTCAGTAACATATTTTGTACCAAAATTAATTTGCTTTTACTTTGTTAACTACATTTGCTACATAGTAATATGCGTACGACCCACAACTACACCGATCACACGTAGAACTGACTTGATAACACTCAACACAACGCAACATTATTGTACAAAACGAACAAATTCATTGTCGTCATATTTAAGCATAAATGAATCAATGCAAATGAACAGTACTTATATATCAATCGCTGACAATATTTTTTCAAGAATTGTTGAATCACCTGGTTCTGCTGTGCACATATTTTTGTACCTCTTGCTAGGTATCATACTGTTGTATATATCCACACTCTTTTGCAAATGTTGTAGTTCGTTTTGTAAATGTTGCAATGAGAGTAAAATATTTTGTAAAAACTAATTTGTAGTTGTAAAGTACAATACAGCACCAACCCCAATGATAGTAAGTACAATTATCCAATTAAAATTGTACAGTACATTGTCTGTGTATTTCCACCGGAGGTGCCAACCATTTGATACGTATATACTTAAACATGGACAAATACTCCAAAACGCAATGCCATTTAGTTGCAAGAGACCTGCAATGGAAAAGATGGTAATGTGGTGTACAGCAGTATGTGGGTCTAACATCATCCGATATTTGCCTTCTGCTGCAAGTATTCCTACAAAAGTGGATAAGTAACTGACGTCACGATTTGTCCAGAAAAACGCAAGATGTGCCAGAGATGCGGCACGAAGCACCCAATTTGTGTGGTCGCCTTTGCAATACCCCCATAATATGTTGGACATTACAAATACAGATTCTGGTCGTAACCCAATGTACATGCACATACAAGTACCGTTCAAGACTGTATAAATGACTGAGGTAGGGTAACCCATTACAAGTTGTACTAAAAAGGGTACCCAAACATAATCCATTATATTTGGTACAGGCAATGTCTGTGCTACTGATATAATTGGGAAAAGGAGAATGTCTCTCCAAAAATTGGGCACGATGATAGTGTGACCTTCGAACAATACATGTTTGTCTCTTGGACGAACAGTGAACGATCTACACATGAACCACACTGCTTGTGCAATGTGTGTGGACCCCGTGTTGAAACTACCCATCACCAATGACATACCCAATAGAGTACTCATTTTTGAGTAGTGTGTGATCCATATCTATATACTAATTTCCAAATGCTTAAGTTACTAATCTGACACTCGGCTATGATCCTACCGGTACTTTCTTTCCCAAACATCGACAACATTATTTTGACCACTGACTTCAACACAGTGATGTTAGTGATGCTGCATAGTACATTGTTCACCGGGTGCACTGTGAGTGCGTATTTGAACCGGCTTCCAATGTACGGGTCTACTGGCGGTCCATGCCAAACGTACGACCATGTCCAAGGCATTGGTACCATTAATTTGGAGGTGAGACGAACTGACCACCATTCGACGGGTGTTAAGTACTTTGCAAATAAGTTCCATTCCATTTTTTGAAAAATTCTATGGCACCGCTTTTCATTAGAAGGTCGTCGGTTTGGTCGGTGACCGGATTTGATACATACACTGGTTTTACTCTTTTTAGAGTGTTTACTTGTCGATGCAATCTGTTTATTTCGCTGAACAAGTCTTGTCTTGAAGCGTGGACAGTTTTGAAGCTGACGTTGTACTCTGACCGCAAGCTTTGCAAAGTCCTCTGTGAGGGCGTGTGTATCACCCGTTTCCAACTTGCGTAGCGCATGTTTTCCTCCGACAACCCCTCTCGTAAACATGCCTCTGACCATGCGGTTAACGACGGATAGGTCCAATTCTGAAGTGTTGTGTTTTCGTTGCCGTCGGGGGAAATGATTAAAGTGTTTCCAATGTGTCCACCATGTGCGACTGACCCGTATATCCTGTATTTTTTGAAAGTGAACTCGATTCGATCGGACACTTGAAGCAAACGGTTTTTTAACAGACCTTCCATACATTTGCAGAAACTGTTTCCAATTAAATGTCGTCATAAAAAAGTTAGTCTATGTGATTTGATACCTACAACTGATACCTATAACTTATAGAAAGCATCCCAGTAAATGAAGTGCAGAATCTGTGAACAACCGTCTTACAGATTTTTGACGATTAGTCCCTGCAATTGTGCAGGACGTGTCCATGAACAGTGTATAATTGGGTCAGTGTGCATGGAATGCCACCAAGCGTATAAGCTTCCGGTAAAAGGTTGCTCAATACCAGCACTGTACGTGCTGTCCATGTTGTTCACGGTAATTTTATCGACTTATAATGCTGTGGGTCTTTTGTTGCAGGTTTCCGCTTTGTGCCTGGGTTCGTTGTGCTACACTTTGTTTACGGTCACTTTGTACCATCTGCGCGCAAGACTGTACAGCGTGGTGATGGTAGGTTGGATTGTTGGTTACATATGTGGTGTAGCTATATGGAGTAGTCCTACATGGTATGTGTTGGCACTGACATATATACAGATTGTGTTGTTGAGTGTCATGTTGTATTTGGATTGTAAACCTATGGTCCACATTGACAACATGCCAACTGTATAGATGTGTGTATAATGTAGATATCATTAAGTAATGTACTTAAAACAGTCAAAACATACGAAGCTTCATACAACCGTTTTGTTAATAGATGTTGGTTATATGTTTGTTCTTACACATTGTATGTTTAAACTTTTCTAAATGGTATATATACAATCATCTGTACCACAAATGAAAGCTGTGTCCTACAAACGTTACTTGTCCGGGGCATACGAGTACTACCAATCTGAAAAGCTGGCGGAGCTGGACATGTGCATGCCACGTTTGTACGGGGCTGCTAAACCGGTGAACAAAACGTATGAAGGCGACAAACGTCTAATGAGCATTCGAAAACAACTGAACAACTTTGGTCTTGAACGGTCTAAAATGCAGCGTCAATTCCATGAAACATTTCTACAATCTGTATGTCTCCACCTGTACAAAGACGACCCTGACGTAGACATGGAAAAAATAATGCGAGTAAATAATTGGGATGACCTTCGTCAGAGCGTGCTGTGCATGACACCTCGACGTTTTGGAAAAACCACCGCGGTGTCCATGTTCGTAGCCGCGTACGCCATGTGTGTCCCCAATTCAGTGCAGTCCATTTTTTCAACTGGTCGTCGCGCCAGTCAAAAATTACTGGAACTTATCCGTGACATGGTCAAGGCAACTCCTTGGGCTGACCGCATTATTAAATGCAACCAGGAAGAATTTGTACTCCAAGGTGATTCCCCGTTCGACAAGCGCAAGGTGTTTTCGTACCCGTCTTGTGCCAAGACACTTCGTGGTGTGGGGGGTGACGTGTTGTATCTGGAGGAAGCTGCCTTCTTGGACCTGCAGGTTTTTTTTGAAATCGTAGTGCCTCTGCTTGAAATGGCAACCACCGCCCTCATTGCTATCAGCACTCCACAAGATAAATTAAACTTTTACTCTGAAATGTTTGAACTCAGGGACAATACCGGTGAAACATTTTTCCGCACAATCAAAGTGTCGTTGGTGTGTGACAAATGCAAGAGTGCCGGGATAGGTGCGAGTTGTACACACAAACAAGATCTAATCCCACCATGGAAATCCGCCGCCAAATTGGACATGGTACGTGCTTTGTATGCGGACCAAGGTGATTTGATGCAGCGTGAATCAATGGGGTCCATTACAGACGACGCAAATTCACTGTTTGAGTCAGAAAAGGTGGTCTCATTTATGAACAGTCAACCATACAAGTTTCTCAGTCCGCCGGAATATGTATTCATGGGGTTAGACCCGAACGGGGGTGGCAGCAGTCAAATGGCGGTGGTCAGCATTGTGATCGAAGACGATAAATTGGTAGTCGTGGGCATTGATACCGCACCAACAGACCAACATACACAAATTGAACAACTGTTGAAGCAGCATGTGAGATGCCTGAGAGGACGTCCAGTTTTTCGGAATACACATATAATATTTTTACCAGAAAACAACCTGGGACAGGAAGCAGAGCATGCCAGACACATGCTGCGAAACGAACGCAGACTGTATACAGTACACGAAAAAAAGAAAGCCGGTGTATGTACAACCAACGCACGCAAGGAGTTGTACGCACTGACACTTCTCTCGTACTTTAACAACAACACCATTCAATTTTCAGACTCCGTCGTTTGTGCAAACCCCATGATGGATGCCAACATACGCCTTGTACAAACGAAGAAAGAACTAGAGAAACAACTGGTACAATTTCGTAAAATGATACTTGCACCAACACAACCGTACAAAAACGCAAAGTTTGTATTCAGTGGCAAGAGTAAAAAAGGAATGAAAGACGATTTGGTAATGACGCTCATGATAGCCACCTACTGGGGGAGAGAATTCTTGGCAAAAAGGATACCGGGTGTACCCTACAATAATCTTGCTGGCTGATGCTGAGACATTGTACTATATCAATGGATGTACATTACATCAATGGCGTACTATGCCACAGCTATTCCAGTTATATATTTTGGGTCACAAATTGCAGCGAACAAAGTTGTCTCCACGGCATCCGTATGGTTTGACACATGTGATGTTTTGCGTGACGATTCAGCCGCAACGATTGACGCCGCGGATTGCATTTTGAAATTATACGCCAACCTCCCAGCAGAACATCCAGCATTTCTGTCCAAAACATATCTGCAAGCCGCAGTTGATTATCTCAAGTACATCTCATCACAAGCAACCGCAAGCAAAAACAAATGGAGAGTCTTCAGAAAAAACTACAAAAATGTCAACAACAAAATACTTAGACATATACGCAGGGTAGAACAGCGTATATCGTTGTTCAGAGAGGTATACCAGTTGGCAAATTCGCACCAGGATACATTGGTAAAGAAATAAGATGTATAAACAGTGGGTTGAGTGTCAAAATGCGTGTGTTGAGCATTGACGTTGGGACCAAAAACTTGGGATGGGCACTATGGGACAAAAAAATTATTGACGTTGGTGTAGTAGATCTCAGCAAGTACAAAGGCACCGATTACGCTTCACAAGTTCACAAACTGATGCTGACTGGGTTTTTCAATGCAGATGTGATATTGGTTGAGATTCAGATGCGATCATGCATGAAGATTATTGCAAATACAATCCGTTGCTTGCATTGGGACAAAACAATTAGAATTGCTCCACAGAGTGTACGCAGGCATTTTCATACTCTGACAAAAAAACACAGCTCCAACAAGAAAGCTCATTTAGCACTGATACAGAAATTTGACATAGATGATACTATTCAAAAAAAGATTACCACATACAAAAAAAAAGATGATATTGCAGATGCAATTGTACAACTACAATACTACTTAGATAAATATTGATTTTTTTTCTAACTTAATGCGCTGTAGACAAATACATTCTTTGTTTGACACGCGAAATAAATACCAACAGTCAACACACCAGATGCCACTCCACCTATCACGACGTAGACGATTGGCGATGATGTACTAGGAGCGGAAGATGGTGGGTTTGGAGTACAAATACGGTTCGATGCCAAAGAACAAGCAAACGTTTCTCTTTCATTCACACCACACGTAGTGCACGCAGTGCAGTTGTTACCAGTTTTATAATATTCACTGGAACAAGACGAACAAATGTTATCACCATATGTTGTACATGCTGTTCCGTTTGCAGCAGTACCATTGGTACAAGAACAAACGTTTGGAGTACAAAGACCATTGTCAAGGAGGTGGTATTTGTTGGGACATTGAGGTGTCAAACAGTCAGTCAAGTCGACGGAGGACGCGTCGCCACCCGCCCAAGAGGCACCCCACGCTTCGGCAGTGCCGTCGTTCTTGCGGGCGACGCAGGCACCACCACCGCACGAGATGTCGGCGACGTTGGTCAAGTCGACGGAGGACGCGTTGCCACCATAACTGGCATGTCCCCACGCGTAGGCGGTGCCGTCGTTCTTAAGGGTGACGCAGACGTATTTACCGCACGAGATGTTGGTGACGTTGGTCAAGTTGACGGAGGACGCGTCGCCACCCCAAGCGGCATCTCCCCACGCGTAGGCGGTCCCATCGTTCTTAAGGGCGACGCAGGCGTTCCCACCGCAAGAAATGTCGGTGACGTTGGTCAGATAGTAGGGTGATTTGCCACCAAATCTAGAATCCCCCCACACTACCGCGGTGTCGTCGTTCTTAAGGGCGACACAGGCTTGACCACCGCACGAAATGTTGGTGACGTTGGTCAAGTCGACAGATGACGGCACTTTGCCACCTTTATTGGCAGCCCCCCACGCGTAGGCGGTGTCGTCGTTCTTAAGGGCGATACATGCTAATCCACCGCATGAGATATCAACGACGTAGGTCAAGTCGATGGAGGACGGCACTTTGCCACCTCGTTCGGGATTCCCCCACGCGTAGGCGGTGTCGTCGTTCTTAAGGGCGACACAGGCTTGACCACCGCATGAGATATCAACGACGTAGGTCAAGTCGATGGAGGACGGCACTTTGCCACCGTAATCGGAATGTCCCCACGCTTCGGCGGTGCCGTCGTTCTTGCGGGCGACGCAGGCGTACCCACCGCACGAGATACTAGCGACATTGGTCAAAGTCACTCCGTTTGGCAGAGGAGAACAGTGAGTTAAAATATCTGAAGCACAAGTAATATCGCCACCCATTTCAGAATTCCCCCACGCGTATGCGGTGCCGTTGTTCTTAAGGGCGACGCAGGCGTTCCCACCGCACGAAATGTCGGCGACATTGGTCAAGTCGATGGAGGACGCATTGCCACCGTACTGGGCATCCCCCCACGCTTCCGCGGTGCCGTCCGTCTTAAGGGCGACGCATGCACGTTCACCACACGAAATATCGACGACACCAATACACACTGACGATATGACCACAAAAATCTTACTCAATAAAAGAAATATTAACATTTACTATGTTATATATACTTGTATATATACTTATACAACATAAATTTTTACGTGAAACACAAGTACCAGCACTGTACGGTGGTTACTACCATCGCCAGTCCGGCAAAAACTATTACCAATATGTCATCACCAGACAACACGGAAGCCTCCATTGGTAAAGCTGGTTCTATCGGACGGTTACACACACCACATACCACTTTACTGCACAAAAAATTACATGTCACCCCTAGCAGGCGACGACCGGTTGGTTGTGTAACTGCCACACACAGCTCAGTGCTATTGGTACCCATGCTTTCCATTTTACCTGCAGTAATTAGAACTTCCGAGTCAGATGTATCCGCCGGTAAGCCAACTTCCAGACCAAGCACCAAACTGGCGTTGACAGATAATAATCGCCGAGAGTTCCTCGAAGGTTGTGTACAGAATGTAATGTTCACCTGATCTCGTTGCAATATGTCAGAAATAACCTCTACCAATCTATTTTCGTTAATTCTATTGCAGTCATTCACACCGTTGACAGTCAATGTCTGACTTAGTACAATGTTAGGTTTACACCTGTTGCCCACCAAAGAAAATTTATTGACACAAGAAGTACACACCTCTCTGATCTGAGGGCAACCGGCACCCAATGCACCATACCCATTTGCACACGTACATTTGTTCATGTTTTTACAGGTTGTACCTGTCCATCCCAGGTCACACTGGCACGTGTATGTGTCGATACCGTCCACACACGATCCATTCCCACAGGGATTGTATTCAGTGACTGTCAGATTGTGTACCATCTGAGAATGGGAAGTACATCTGTACGTTGCATCGTTGTTTCCGGTTGTGAATGACAAATGGTTCGTACTGATAAGTCCGGGTGCACCACCAATTGAAAACGGATGTACTGTACTGTTGTTGCATCTTCTAAATGTATATTCTGTGTCAGTGTCAAACACTGTTTTATTAGCAAAGCATGTACTGTCACTGTAAAAATTATAGTAGGGGGGCATGTTTTTATCCCCCTCAGACACCCACACATCCGTGTTCGAGTCTTTGCAGTCGTCAATATTGTTTGTGCAGTGCACACCGTCGTACCCGGCAACACAGGTGCACACGTATGAATTCACTTTGTCAACGCATTCCCCTCCGTTTTGACAAGGGTTTTCCGAACAATCATCAATGTCGTTTGTACAATTCTTGCCGTCGTAACCGGCGGCACAAGTACACGTGTAGTCGTTTACATCGTTGCGGCAGGTACCTCCGTTTTTACACGGTTGTGGTGCACATTCGTTTATGTCCACACATGTAATGTTTTTTGTGTAACCGTTGTTACAGGACGAACAAAGATGATCACCGTCGTTGGTACATGCTGTTCCGTTTGCAGCAGTACCATTGGGACACGAACAAACGTTTTGAGTACAAACACGATTCGATGACGAAGTACAATTAGACGTTTCTGTTGTTCCAGTGCCACACGTAGTGCATCCAGTGCATGTGACACCGTTCTTATAATATCCACTGTCACACGACAAACAAATATTAGCCTCATTTGTTGTACATGCTGTTCCATTTGCAGAAATACCGTCCGAACATGAACAAACGTTCTGAGTACACGCGCGGTTGGTACTTTGTGTGCAAGCAGTCGTTTCTGTTGTGCCAGCGCCACACGTAGTGCATCCAGTGCATGTGTTGCCAGTTTTGTAATATCCACCGGAACAAGACGTACAAATATTGGCACCATGGGTAGTACATGCTGTGCCTGTGGCTGCATCACCATTGGCACAAGAACAATTATTTTGAGTACAGACACGATTCGATGACGAAGTACAATTAGACGTTTCTGTTGTTCCAGTGCCACACGTTAAGCATTCAGTGCATGTGTTGCCAGTTTTGTAATAGTCACTGTGACAAGACGTACAAATGTTATTACTATGGGTAGTACATGCTTCGCCTGTGGCTGCATTACCATTGGCACAAAAACAATTATTTTGAGTACAGACACGATTCGATGACGAAGTACAATTAGACGTTTCTGTTGTTCCAGTGCCACACGTAGTGCATCCAGTGCATGTGTTGCCAGTTTTGTAATAGTCACTGTGACAAGACGTACAAATGTTATTACCATGGGTAGTACATGCTTCGCCTGTGGCTGCATCACCATTGGCACAAGAACAATTGTTTTGAGTACAGACACGATTCGATGACGAAGAACAAGCAATCGTTTGTCTTTTTCCAGTGCCACACATGGTACATTCTGCACACGTCTGTGTATCATTGTTTCCACTACCACTGCACAGTGCTCCAGTTTGGTATTTACCAGGCATACAAGAGTACGAAGAATTACCGTTGGAACAACTGGTACACGTTTGAATATTGTTGTAGCAACAACTTATTTTCAAATCCATTCCCCAACTCGTGTGATAAGAGCCCCAAATCTCTTTATCAGTGCGCGTTACTGTTACGTCCTGTCCTTCTACACCGACTGTGAAAGTATCCGGGTGACCTTCATTGTTCAGCCAGTTATTTTGATCCACAATAGCTGGACATTCAAAACCGGTTGTTACTGTTGCAGGGACTATTTTTGTTCGGCTTTGACTTGCACCAATTGTAAGAGCAAAACACCTTCCAGTTCCATTGCCACATGTGGTACCCGTTTTGTATTCGCCCGTGTCACAATCAATGCATGTGTCGCACGTTTGAGTATCATTGTTTCCACTACCATCACAATCAAGCCCTGTTCTATATTCACCCGATCCACACGTAGAGCATTCTGTGCATGTGTTACCATTCTTGTAAAACCCGGTGGCACAGGACGAACAAATATTGGCGTTGTGTGTGATACAATTGATTCCGGTTGCAGCGGTACCGTTAGCACAAGAACAATTGTTTTGAGTACAAACACGGTTGGAACTTGAAGAGCATGGAGTTCTTTCCGTGGTTCCCTCACCACACTCTAATCTGCACCTTTCACAAGTGTCGTCGGTCTTGTAGTACTCCTCGGCGCACAACGAACAGTTTTTGCCTTTGTAACCAACTGTACACGTACAATTATATAAACCCACGTCGTCAGTGCATGTACCATTGTTTTTACACGGGTTTGATGCACAGTCATCAATGTCGGCACACTGACCAATACCCTCCGGCGATTCGTAACCTGACAAACAGTCCGCACAATTTGCTCCACTTGCATTCCACACCGACGAGTCCGACGTGACCCCTTTACCATCAGGGCACGTCTGGTCAGCGCAAGAAGCGTTGTGAGTAGTCACTGCGTTGTAAGTCGGGTACTCACAGTCAGTGCAGTAACCACTTTCGTTTTTACCCTTACCACTTGCACATGTATCACAATCGTCACCAGTAAATCCTTTCACGCAGTCACACAAGTACGATTCAATGCCGTCGGTGCACAACCCTCCGTTGCCACATGGGTTTGGTGCACAATTATCAATGTTCTGACAGGTAGTGCCGTTTTTGTAAAACCCATAGTCACAGTACGAACAAATATTGGTGTTATGTGTGGTACAGTCGATTCCGGTTGCCGCGGTACCGTTGGTACAAGAACAATTGTTTTGAGTACAAACACGGTTTGATGCTGAAGTGCACGGAGTCATTTCGCTTGTTCCAGTATCGCACGTGGTACATCCAGTACATGTCTGTGTATCATTGTTTCCCCTACCATTGCATACTGTTCCAGTTTCGTATGTGTCTGCTACACACAAGTAAGTCGAATCCCCGTTCGAACAAGTAGTGCATGTTTGGGTATCATTAATTCCATTGCCATCGCATGTTGTTCCAGATTTATATTCACCCAATCCACAAGTGGTGCATTTTGTACAGGTAGTGCCGTTTTTGTAAAACCCGTAGGCACAGGACGAACAAATATTGGCGTTGTGTGCGGTACACGCTTCACCGGTTGCAGCAGTACCGTTGGAACAAGAACAATTGTTTTGAGTACAAATACGGTTTGACGCCGAAGTGCACGGTGTCGTTTGCCTTTTTCCAGTATCACACGCAGTGCACATTGCGCAAGTGTCGCTGCATATGTCACAACTGTTGGTATTGTAGTACTCCTCGGCGCACAACGAACAGTTTTTGCCAGTGTAACCAGCGAGACAGGTGCAATTATACGAACCCACCCCGTGGGTGCACGTAGCATTGTTTTTACATGGGTTTTGTGCACATTCGTCAATGTCGGCGCACTGACCAACTCCCTTGGGTGAGTCGTAACCAAACGTACAGTCCACACAATTTGCTCCACTTGCATTCCACACCGACGAGTCCGACGTAACCCCCTGTCCAGAGGGGCAGCTCTGGTTGGCACATGAAGCGTTGTGAGTGGTTTCAGAGTTGTAGGTAGGACGGGTGCAGTCAACGCAGTAACCACTTTCGTTTTTACCCTTTCCAATTCCACATTCTTCACAATTGACACCAGTGAATCCTTTTATACAATTGCACGTGTATTCTTCAATTCCATCAATGCACTCCCCTTCGTTGCCACATGGGTTTGGTGCACAATCGTCAATGTTCTGACAGGTAGTGCCGTTTTTGTAAAACCCATAGTCACAGTACGTACAAATGTTAGCATCGTTGGCGGTACATGCTGTTCCGTTTGCAGCAGTACCATTGGTACAAGAACAATTGTTTTGAGCACAGACACGATTCGACGCCGAAGTGCACGGTGTCATTTGTCTTTCTCCAGTACCACACGTGGTGCATTCAGTGCATGTGCTGTCAGTTTTGTAATATTCACTGGAGCACGACGCACAAATATGAGCATCGTGGGTAGTACATGCTTCGCCCGTGGCTATAACGCCATTGGCACACGAACAAACGTTCTGAGTACAAACATGATCCGTAGTTGAAGTGCAAGGAGTCATTTGTCTTTTCCCAGTATTACACGTAGTGCAACCAGTGCATGTTTGATTTGTGTTGTAGTACCCGTTGGCACAGTACGTACAAATGTTAGCAGCATGGGTAGTACAGGCTGTTCCGTTTGCAGCAGTACCGTTGGCACAAGAACAAACGTTTGGAGTACAGACACGGTTCGATGCCGAAGTGCAAGGAATCGTTTCGGTTGTTCCATTGCCACAAGACGTGGTGCATCCAGTGCATGTACTGCCATTTTTGTAATACCCGTTGGAACACGATGTACAATTATTAGCACCATGGGTGGTACATGCTTCGCCTGTGGCTTCAACGCCATTGGTGCAAGAACAAACGTTTGGAGTACAGACACGATTCGATGCTGAAGAGCAAGATGTAGTTTCGAATGTTCCAGTGCCACATGGTGGAGTACAACCAGTACACGCTGATTGTGAAAATGGATCCGCAAATGGATCTGACATGTAAGTAGCTGGGTTGCAACATCCGTGTCGTCCGCTTCTTGAGGGTAGTATTTCTTGTTCCCATAAGAAATAACTTTTCCACATTGTTCCACACATTGTTCGATTAAACTTACTCTGATAAAACGTGTACATGGGAACAGTGACTCTGTTGGACACGTCCCATTTCGATATGTCAGAATTGAAGGCGGAGGCTTGATTAAATGTATTGGTCAAGTCAACATGGGACATTGGATCCCATTTTGAGATGTCGGAATTGAAGGCAGAGGCTGCTCTAAATGTTTCAAACAATGTATAAACATTGGACACGTCCCATTCAGAGAGGTCGGAATTGAACATCGATGCCATATAAAATGTTTGTCTCATTCGGCGGACTTTGGACACGTCCCATTTCGAAATATCAGCATTGAAGTGACCTGCATAATAAAATACATTATCTAAATCAATGACACTGGACACGTCCCAATCCCCCATCACACCATAGGGGTTCCCCGTCGTATCGTTCGACGCCGAGAATATTGGACACGACCCGTCCATTGTTTCACCCAAACATCCACCAGTACAAGAATACGTAAACACATAGTTGGTGTTTAAAATAATATAACTCCGTGTACAAGTCCCAACAGCAGTCTTCAAAGCAGCACTGTCCACTGGTGCGAATGCCTGTGTACACATACGATTCGATGCCGAAGTGCAAGGAGTCGTTTGTCTTTGCCCACTGCCACACGTAGTGCATTCTGTGCATGTGTTGCCAGTTTTGTAATACCCGTTGGAACACGACGTACAAATATTGGCACCATTGGTTGTACATGCTGTGCCCATTGCTTCGACGCCATTGTTGCAGACACAAACTTTTGGACAATCAGTGTCGTCGTTTGGTATTTGTTTAGATGAACATTCCGAACACGAAGATCCCTGACTAAATGCCACAAATGGATCTGACATGTAACTGTGCGTGTTGCAACATCCGTATCGTCCGCTTCTGTAAATTTGTGGCAAATTTTGTTCCCATAAGAAATAACTTTCCCACATTGTTCCACACATTGTTCTGTCAAACTTACTATCATAAAACGCCATTTGGCTATCAGTGACTGTGGACACGTCCCATTTCGATATGTCAGAATTGAAGGCAAATGTACCCCGAAATGTACTGGACAAGCTGTTGACTTTGGATACTTCCCATTTTGAGATGTCAGAATTAAATGCATATGCACCCTGAAATGTTCCGTACAATGAATAAACGTTGGATACATCCCATTTTGACAAATCTTGATTAAAATCATGTTTGTTGTAAAACAAATGCTTCATGGAACCCACTCTGGATACATCCCACTCCCCCATCACCCCATTCGAAGAGGCAAAAACTGGACAGGAACCGTCACTTGTTTCACTTATGCATGAATTGACGGCTGACATCAATCTATCAGTGTTCGCCGGTGCGAAAACTGCCCCAATCGTCTTGCACAACAATAAAAATATAATCACCTTTCTCATTTACTCATTCACAGGGTGTACTTATACTATATTTTTTGTTTGACATAGATAGTTTACAATTTTTATCATACATTTTTATCATACATTTTTATCATACATTTTTATCATACATTTTTATCATACATTTTTATCGTACATTTTTATCGTTTTATGGTACATTTGTTCTAGGGTTTACTCCGTGCGTTGACGTTTGGGTGCAGCTTCCTCCTCACCGTCAACAAAAAAGGGCACCGCCTTTGATTCCATTTGACGTTTTCTGCTCTTGGGACGCCACAATACAATGATGTCACGGTCAAGTGCGAGTGTAGTGCCGTACATGCTTGGTGCCGTGAAGAATTGTGGGCGCACGCGACACTGAACAAGAGTGCGGCGGTTCAAGTAATCACCCACTTCAATTTCGTGAAAGTTTCCTTCCACGTCGATCTTGTGAAACATTGGAGGGTATCTGCCTTTCACACCCTTTTCGTAGGACGTCACTTTGCGTTTGGCAATCAATAAATCCTTGGTGGTGACATCCCCGTTCTCGTCCTCAAGGTCTTTCTCAACAATGCCACCGCGATGAGATTTTTCAATGTAGATCTCTTCCGCTCTAGCCTCAATGTCCTCCGCCTTCTCTTTCTTGGCTTGAGTACGGGCACGCGCCGCAAACGAGCAGGACCCCGGTCCCTTCACTGGCAAGTTACGAAACGCGAAAGATAACATCTCGCGGTGGTAGTTTTTCAATTGGTCCAAAGCTTGTTTTTGGTCCTCCAACAGTGTTGGCATCTGGCGGACAACGGTGTCCGGCGCACCGGCAAGTAAAGACACAGACATTTTACCATCGTCAAGGTTTTTGCCAAAGGTCTCGGCGTCACCGTTTTCAGAGAATTCAGTGTACTGGCATGAGAACGCGGGCAACGTCAAGTAAGGTGGGATGTCGGTGTTTGGCAGTACCATACTAATTTTGTGACGGGTCTCCGATTTACCATTGCCCTTGTCGATTTGGTAAGTACTTTTTTTGGGTTCAAGTGCAGTGAGCAAAATGAAGTTCATTGTTTTAGGTTTGGTAATAGACATAGTAGCTGACATTTTTTTTTGAGTAAAAGACACCTACATATTCAATTGTCGTCATAAAAGTGTGATTTTTTTACGTATATATAGGAAGTGATCTTGTCTCAAATGCAACATTATTGGGACAAGCGTAAGGAATACGTACCCCCTCTGAAAAAAGAAAAAATGGAGCCAGAAGAAGACACTAATACCCAATTAGAAGAATTAATCACAACCAATCAAAAATTACAAGCTTTTATAGAACGACAAGAAAAAGCAGTTACTAAAGCAAATCAAAATAATGCATCATTGGCGAAAGATAAACAGATATTACAAATCAATAATACAAATTTAAGAACACAAGCAAATAGCAAAGAGCTAGAGATGAAAACTCTTAGAGCAGAACAAATAAAAATTAATAAAAATCTGAAAGAACAAATAAAAATTAATAAAAATCTGAAAGAACAAATGGATAAAAAAATAAACAAAGTAAAGTCAAATTCGTTGATGATATTAGATAATAAAAACGATTTATTAAATGATATTATTCAATTGGAAAAAGAAAAAAAAAAGCAGGAAACCAAAATAAACAAATTAACAACAAGAACAAATAAATTGACAAATGAATTGAACGAAGAGAGAACAAACTTAGAGAATAGAAATACAGCGTTCAAAACGCAACGGGAGTTGAGTATCAATGAAAAACAACAACTACAAACTAAGTATAATAAATTGAAAAAAGATAAAAAGAATTCAGAAAAAAAGTCAGAGGAAGAATTGAAGGAAAATGCAAATGAATTAATGAAAGTACGTGAAGAAAACTATTTATTAAAGACACAAAAAAGTGATCTATCAGATTCGAACAATAAAATTATAACGCAACAGAAACGTGAAATAGCGGACTTAACGAAAGAATGCGAAGATTTTAAAAAAGATATACAAAAATCAGAAAAAAATGTGGACGAACTAAAAAAAACACTCAGTGTTCAACAATCGGTAAACACACAATTGATTACAACATCCAAAGCTGAACATAAAGAAAACAAACAAAAAATAACATCGATGTCACAAAAAAATGAAAAATTAACAAAACAAACAGAGAAAATGAATGATACAATCAAGGAATATAAATCTGAGGTAGATAAGTTGACAAATAAATACATCAGTCTTGATCAGAATCAACGCAAAACAAAATTTGAATTTGAAAAAGAAATTAAAAATGTAAACAAAAAACTTGTTTTAACGGAAAAAGAATTAGCTTATGAGATAAAGCAATTTAATTCAGCGGATGAGCTGGTAGGGAAGCAAAAAGAAAAACTAAAAGAGCACAAAGCAAGACTAAATCAGCAAAAAGATAAACAAAAGGAGCAAGACAAAGAAATGATACGACTTACAAAAAAATTAGATGAACAATCTGTCAAAACAGAAGCATTGGAAAAGCAATTGTTAAAAATGAAACAAGTCGAACGATTGAATAAGCAATTGAGTGTAAAGTTCAGACTTTAAATTTATGTAGTTTAGTGTACAGATGTTGCAAAGCTAGCGTAGCTTGATATACCACATGTATTGTGTCCTCTTTCAATGTGTGCGTAACCGTCCATACCCCATTTGGTACCCCAACTGTTCTTCACTATCCAGGTGGACGGTGTGTACCCAACAACCGTCACGGCGTGGTTGGGTATCTTGTTGCACTGGTCGTGGTTGATCAAACCCCTTCTGTATGTCATGAAACGTGAACCCGTTGCGTCAATGCCCACTGGTATTGGTCCGTACTTGTACACGGCACTTGCCAGTTTATTCTCTATGTCATGATCGCCGTCCAACTCGGACAGTACCACGTACTTATCCACTGTCACACCGGTCTTTGGTCTGGTACAGTGCTCCCGGGTGCCAGTGTATTCCTTCGTGGAACCGTATGGTCCGTGCCATTTGAATACGTCTTCCATCAAACCGCCATTGCACCCACCGTGTGTACAGTCCAAAAGCGTCTGAGGAGATACCCCAAACACTCCGAATTTTTTCTTGTACCAATAATCCAGTTGGTCCGCAGATGTCATTGCAAAACAAGAGTTGCACCGTCCCTGTTTGCGTACTGGACCCACCATGTTGTACTCTCGCCAGTCAAATTGTTTGGGTACATCTGTCACCTGTATCAAATGCCTGTTCTTCGACAGAAAGTGTTTCAATGGTGGATGGGGAATCATAAATGCTACCTCGTGGAACAAGGCGTCCTTGCGGTCGACCGCGTACGCGTAGTGGGGACGCGCGAGATGTATCGAATTCAGTGACGTTATGTTTGCAAGGGCTGCAATCTGAACCAATCCAATCATTATTATTTATATGTAAAGTGGTTATAGTAGTGAAAAATTAATTATATATACATGTGTACAACCTTCTCTTGGACCTTAACCACAAAGCGTTATACCATGATACAAAACAATGGTGACCGTCTTTGCTGCGGCGACAACTCCTGCGTCGAGCGTGGCTTACCGAATTGTAGTGTGACAGAGGGCAACCACAATTCAAACAGTGCATATATCTAGTTAAACATAATCATTGTGTGTCGTCATGAAATTGGGAACCCCTTGCCAGTATGCAAACATTCGGCTTCGTGCGACACGCGGTTGCTCACCTCTGTCAGTTCGTGTTGCAGTTCACAAAATGTACTGTACGGTACATGAGATTTAAAACCTTCGATCATGTTGCATATTGTATTCCACACCTCCTGTTCAAATTTCCATCGCCAGGCACGCATGTTACGGGGACCCCAGCTTATTGTAATCGTGTTGGTCAAGCCAGCACATGCCATTTCTGCGTATGTTTGAGCCACATAGTAGTATTTGAAATGTGCGTAGGGACGTTTGGTTTTCGCTGGACACTTAACTTCGATTATGCCTTGCTCTATTATTTTGTCGTTTTTATATATTGCATAAATCCCGTCAGGAGATGCTCCTAAGTAGGGGAGTGTATGTGGAAAAAAGGGGGCTTCTGCCACGTATATGTCTCCTATCGAATTGGACTGTTCCAGAAAGTGACTCAACGCAATGTCCTCGTGCTTCTTGCCATACTCCATGTATCCTTTGGCTTCTTCGGAAAAGGGTGGCTTTGGTCCTTTGTTCCACACTTGCTGCCAGTATGCCTCGTACTCCTCCTCCGAATTGATAAAGTAGAGGTTGGCGTATTTGGATCCGGTGAGGCGTCCTTTGCGTTGTTTGAACCATGCGGGGCTGCATTGTACCACACCGTTCTGCAATTCCAAAAACCGAGGGTGTTTGCACACCGCATGTCCATTTCCATCGAATTCAACATGTTGCATCTTTATCAATTGAATACGTTCATATGTTGGATGTCGTCATTACCAATAATTATTTTATCGTCATAAAAATGCTAAATACGCTTATATGAACCATAATTTACAAGAAAATATATCTTTTATTTTTTTTTTGACATATACATATAAAAAAACCTAATAATAATCTTTAATATTTATGGTTCATATAAGCGTATTTAGCGTATTTATGACGATAATATTATTTGGTGTGGATGATTAGTTGAGGATGACAAACTACACCGTGAACCAGTTAGTATTTCATTGTAGATATTTCATCGCTGTGTTTGTAGCGCTCTGTACACAGGATTTTTTTAGATTAGGTGTACTTGCGTGGTTAGAAGGAATATATAGAACAATATCTACATTGTTGTGGGTGGTTGCTATAATATTGAAAACTTTGATACTTGTCCAATTGGAGAACTTGACATCAATGTTTACAATGGGTATTACCGGTTACATTGTGGTCCGCGTAGTATCGCACTTAACCGATGTTAGGGATTAAGATCAACTGGGTAGAAAGTAGTCTTAACTGTGTCGTTGACAAAGTTAATGGTAGCACCACATTTTACTGCACAGTAATTCCAATGTGTGATGTATTTTTTGAGTTGTCGATAGCAGTTTTTTTTTGTAATCTTCAGTTCAAGTATGATCGCTCCGTCCGGCGTCATCACAACAATATCCACGTACCCGTGTCCCATAGGTACCGTGTCAAATATGTACGGTACTACAACTTCTTCATAGACTTCGAATGATTTTCCGAGTTCTCTGGCTAACATCACTCTAAAATTGCTTTCGAGATAGTCAGCGGATGATAGAGACTCACATACCTTCTCTGCGGCACTTGTTATGGCTGTTCGGTGGTCCATTTACATGGCAAAGTATATGTTAAGTACAGTATATCATTGCATGGCAATGTAGTATTTCCAAACAATAATATAGTGTATAAACAATAATATAGTATATAACAGGTGTTTATTGTGATAAATGCAATTTATTTTTCCAGAGCTTACTGGTTATACAATATATACTAAGACAGGGTGCAAGTGGTGTGTACAAGCCAAACGATTTTTTACGGAAGCCAACACTATCAATTGTGATCGATTGTTGCTTCAGGACCGTGATGAATTTCTGGTTCAAATGGATAAACTTACTGGTGGTCATCGCACGTTCCCAATGATTTTTCACAACAATCGGTTTATTGGTGGTTATCATGAATCGATCAAAAGAGTTATGACAGACATCGTTTTTTAAAGAAGCATTATATGCATAATAAGGAAATTTTATTTGATACCACTTCTTCACTTCCCGTTTCGTCCTCTGGATTTGGTTTCATGTAGTAAATTACCTCTGCTTCTTCAGTTTCTTCGGTTTCGTCCGTATCATCTTGTTCGTTTCGTTTTATATAGTAAATCAGAAATATATTATTCAGACAGATGTACATAATTGAAACACACAACAAAACGACCTTATAAGAAAAATGAACCTGTTTACTGTATTCACCTGTTATGTTTAACATCTTGTTATGCTGCATTGTCATTATATCAACCAACTCATTGTGTTGTTGTTGCATAAAAAAAGTAAGTTCAACATAGTCAACTATGTCCATATTTTACGATATTGTACATTTAAAACATCGTCATGAAATACATAAATGCTCTTATATGAACCATAAATATTAAAGATTATCTTTAAGCTTTTTTTTTATATATTTACCAAAAAAAAATAATAATAAAATATTACCCTCGTTTTATGGTTCATATAAGCTGTTTTACCAAAATCATGACGATGGTGATATATTGATTGAGTTCATGATTTACCTCTATATACAATTAAAAACGAAACCGTATTTGATTAATAGTATTTCCAGATGCCCGCAACAGAGTTGCCTGAGGCACAGACTTCTGATGCATAGATTTCTGATGCATAGATTTCTGATGCATAGATTCCTGATGCATAGATTCCTGACGCATAGATTCCTGATGCATAGATCCCTGATGCATAGATGGATGATTGGCTACCTGATTGGCTAGCTGTTGATCCTCTTGATCCAGTTTGTCCTGTTTATCATGTAATATCTTTTGTGTTTGTGAACGAAACTTGTTAAACGTGAATTTATAATAGTCACCGGAGTTTGGTCCAGAACTCTCCAATTGTTTAAAATCTTGAAGTTCACCTTTGTCTGGAAGAAATCCATTTAATTGAAATGCATGGGTATAACAGTTTACTGCGGCACACGGATCCTCAGACTCAATGTAGACTTTACCCTTATAAGGAAATTTGTGTTGAATTGCAGCTTCACGTAGTAACGCCTTTAACGCATACCCTACTAATCTTGAACACAAATGCAAAGGTCGTACTCCGTTCATGTATACATATTTAATCTCTATCTTTTCTTCTTCCACTAGCCAATGCACTTCAACCTCAGGCGCATTATCATCAGAAATAGAAAAACTAATAGATTCATTCGTATTGTCATTTATACTTTCAATTTTGAAAACTTTGACTATTCTCACAGAATTTGTAAGGGTTGGATAATATCGTATTGTATATCGATTTGAACGACCACCGTTACTTTCACTGAAAATATAATCTGTGTAGAATACTTCTTTTAATTTTTTTCCATTGGTGTCATATTCTAAAATTTTATCTAGTGCGCAGTTGTCATAATTGGTTTTGGTTTCACCGCTTGGTGCACCAATGGTTTTGATTTGATTGAGGTCAGCATAATTCGTACCCCAATTGCCACCCCCACCGTTGTTGATGGAGACTTGTTCTTTCGTCAAGGGGTAGACCAGTTGAATGGTGGAAGAGAAACCGTAGACTTTCAACCCGTACTTGTCACTGTCTCCATCAGTGCAGTTGTGGTGCACCGTCGTCTTGTCACCGATCAATGTGATGGAGGCACCCATGTCTGCACACACGCCACTCTGTCCACATTGGCGGACTTCCACGTTGGTACATCGTGCGACGACATAACCATACACAACCACACCGTGATGGTTACACTGTTCCACAATGACATCATCCATCGTAAAAGAGGAATACCCCCACACTCCATGATACTCCGCTTTACGCAGTGTCAGGTGTTGCAGATGACAACCTTGAATCCCTTGCTTGAAATGAATACCACCCACAATCACAATGTCCTCTTTCGCCACGTCAGGATCACCCGCAATGTTCATGACGGAACGAATGTACAAATAATCATCGTCGATCTGGTGCTCCCCTTGCCCCACAACAATGGTCGTAAATCTTGAATCCTGTGCCACTCTTTGCACCGCTTCCAATAACGTTTTGCAATCTTGTGGCACGCGTACTTCTCCTCTTGCTGCTGATGGCACGCGTACTTCTCCTCTTACTGCTGATGGCACTCGTACTTCTCCTTTTGCTGCTACTTGTGAAATGGTTTTGATTTGATCCTCATCAGCACCACCATCCACACCCCAATTACCACCCCCAGTGTTGTTGATGGAGACTTGTTCTTTGGTCAAAGGAGAGACCAGTTGAATGGTGGCAGAGGATCCGCGGACTTCCAACCCGTGAGTATCATTTCTTCCTGTTGTACAATTGTCATGCACATTCGTCTTGGCACCGACCAATGTGATGGAGGCACCACTGTCTGCAAGCACTCCACTCCCTTTACATTGGCGCACTTCCACGTTGGTACATCTGCCAACGACGCCAGGACCAGCCGCATTCACACCATGCCAACCACACTGTTCCACAATGACATCGTCCATCGTAAAAGAGGACCGTCCATACACTCCACTATGCCTCGCTTTACGCACTGTCAGGTGTTGCAAATGACAATTCCCCTGTATCGATGGAAAGTACTGAATCCCACCCATGATCACAATCTTCTCTTTCTCAACTCCAGGATCACCCACAATGTCCACGGCTGAACTGACATCCAAATAACCACCAAAAATACCACCGCGAATCTGGTGTTTCCCTTCTCCCAAAACGATGGTCGTAAATCTTGAATCCTGTGCCACTCTTTGCACCGCTTCCAATAACGTTTTGCAATCTTGTGGCACGCGTACTTCTCCTCTTGTTGCTACCTCTGTTTGTGAAATGGTTTTGATTTGATTCAGGTCAGCACCACCATCCACACCCCAATTGCCACCCCCACCGTTATCAAGAGAGACTTGTTCTTTGGTCAAAGGAGAGACCAGTTGAATTGTGGAAGAGGAACAGTAGACGTCCAACCCGTAAGTATCACTTCTTCCTTTTATACAATTGTGGTGCACCGTCGTCTTGGTACCGATAAATGTGATGGAGGCACCATGTGATGCAACCACTCCACTCATTCCACATTGACGCACTTCCACGTTGGTACATCTGCCAACGACACCATTACCCGACGCAGCCACACCCTGATACTCACACTGCTTCACAAGGACATCGTCCATCGTAAAAGAGGATTCTCCATACACTCCACAATCCTTTGCCTGACACAGTGTCAGGTGTTGCAAATGGCATTTCCCTTGAATCCCTCTCTTGAACTCAATCCCACCCATGATCACAATCTCCTCTTTTGCCACCACTGGGTCACCAACAATGTTCATGGCGGAAAGAATCTTCAAATAATCACCGTCGATCTGGTGCACTCCTTTCCCCACCACAATGGTGGTCAACTGATCGTTCTCGTGCACCCAATCCACCGCTTCCTTCAACGTCTTTTTATGTTGCGGTACCCATATTTCTCCTGTTACTCTTCTATTTGACATTTATTGATATAAGTTTTACTATTTATACCTTTTTTAGCTTCATTATTTATCATTATTTATATACTTTTTTTTACTTTGTTAACCCAGTACTCTGTCTTAAAGTAAAGGTATTGCAAACAACGTTTTACCAAAATAATGACGATATATTGTGTTATTATAATACATCATGATAGACATCAACGAGATGGAAGTACACAAAGATGATTTGATTGCAGTTGATATTGTACCCACAAAATGTGGAATACAACATCAAGAAACAATGAATACAATATTGGCATATAATAATCTCTTGCTTTACATTTTGTTGTTGTTGTTTTTTAATTTCATTCTGGTAGGTATGTTAGGAATTGTTGTTTACAACGAACATAATGAATTCATCAGTTTAGTTGTAGGAATGGCAACAAATTTATGACGACAATGTGATTGTGATATTGAGCAATACAATGCTTGGATTTGTACCTGGGTACAGCGTGTCAGACTACAGTACACATTCTGAAAAATTACTTGCTCAAAACAAAGATGAACACATTCGACAGGTGTGTAAATGGTGGCAAACACCGGAGTGTTGGTATGCTTTTGAATCTAAAGAGGGTGCAATATGGTGGGGTTGCAACGGTGGTCCACAACGATACTGCAATGAGCTTGCAACTTTGTTACCAGAAATAAAATACAACCATACAATGAACCCTGTTGCACCCGCTAAATGTTTTTTCTGTGAGAAGAACCTGTTTGAGGATGATAGTGCATCAACATTGACCATTATGTCGTGCTCCTGTTCCACCTGGCACCTTCACAACAAATGTAGAAAAAAATTCTCACTTCCACACTGTTTCAAGTGCAATTGTAAGTATTCGGATACATTGGTCAAAGAGACGGAGAGAACAATAGTTGCAAATGTAGCAAAAATGTAATGGTATTATAAACATCTATACCACTTACCCCAAATGAAGTTTCCCAGACTAAATCTGTCAGGGATAAACCGAAACCACCCAACCTCACACCCAAGCAAGCCTCGGGTATCAACCCAACCAACCATCAATATTAAGAAGTGTAAAGTAACCATGAACTCTGTAAACTCTGCAATACAACATAAAACCAAAACACATCCATTGGAACCAAAGAAGGTCATCAAGAAAAAATACAACAGATTATGCACCAAACTGTCACTGTCTTTGAATAAACATCCACGACGAGGTATTATGTTTTTAGGTTGTATTTTTTTGTTTGTGGTTGTATCTTTACGTATTATTGTTGGTGGGCAGAATAGAATGTTGAGAAGTATTCAGAAAGTGCCTTGTATTCAGGTCAAGGGGGAACACGTCTGTTCAAGTAAATATCGTACAGGAACAATGATTATAAGTACTTCCGAAAAATGTCGTAAATATATTTATGACATAAATGGCATCCCATTTGTCAATGTTGAAAAGTTCTTTGATAAGATCATGATGGTCCCTGCTCGCCAGACATTGCGCATCAGGGGTACCACATCGTCTTGTAACGTACATGTACAACGCACTTCCAAAACAAATACGTTTATACCACCGGTACACGGAGTGATTTGGATAACAAGTAGAAGACATACGTTCTTCACAATGACTATTGATACACAAATTGTGCTGGACGAAACTCCTGCCGGGATGTTAAAATCTAGTTCAAATGGTGAGTGGGTAGCGTACCAATATGACCCTGAAGTAGCAAGCATGCAAGATATTCAGATCATTGGGGATTCGGAAGACAAGATATACATTTACCCATGAGGTAGTATAAAAAGCCTCAAAAAGTGACACAAATGCAAACGTACCGAGCCAGCATTCCGTCGGATGCTTCGTACAACGAAATTGTAGCAAACATGACAACACACAACCAATTGAAAAACATATACGAATGTGCATGTCAGGGGAGTGCGTTCTTTGTGTACAAGGGTTGTACTCGTCAAATTATTAGTGTGCTTCCGGGTGGTAAGTGTTACATTGTACCACTTCCACATAGTAGTCCTATACACAGTATATCAAGCAAACCAGGGGTAATATATATTTTTGGTTATACTTAAACTAGTTCTGTGGTACGTACTTGTTTGTACTCAGGTGCGAATGGAATGTAATATTCTATCCATTGGGCTACTATTACTGCCACAACGATATCGGATGTGTAGTGCTGCTTGCTCAACACAAGAAATAAACCTTCAATTGGTACAAAACAAAAACGATAGTAACCAACGGAAAGCAAATAAACCAAACCAGTATGACCACTAAACATCATATCGGCACAGTTACCGTACAATACACTAGAAATAAACGTTCGATTCATACATTCATCAATTCCATTTACCGCTGGAACCAGTGTCAGAAATTGTATAGCTGCCTTCAGAGAATAGAGAAGCACACATCGCTGTATTATTGTGTTTGATCTGCTTCTAGACTTCTGCAAAGAAGCAAGACTTAACTGATAAACAACAAATAGAAGTGGCATTACATCCGCAATTTTTTTCAGGTGGGATTGTATCATTGTATCCAGATTAATTACGAAATAATCTTGGATTGTGGTTGAAACCCTTTGCATAGCAACATAAGCAGAGATGAAATACGCAAGAAGTGAAAAGAGCAACAGAATTACATACTTATTGGACTGGCAAAAAGTTTTGTTATGTAACATAATATACAATAAAGTTAAAACATTTATATATCGTCATTATATTCCCGTATCACATCTTGTCCCCACTTGTATTCCTACACTATCTTTTCCCGTACTCTCTTGGGTGATATTTAATGTAATAGCAACAGCTAACATTCATGTTGTTTTTTTTCTCTCTATATACCATAATAAATCACACCTCAAATGTGCCGTCATGCCTGCCCTTGACCACAATATGCAGAAATTAACGCCTGCTTGTCTTCCTCTCTATTTAAGACTCCACAGTGGTTGTACACGGATTCATCTTCCGATATCAAATGTTTCTGCATTTGTGGAGTGCCTTTGTAATATTCAATTGTCGTCATTCAAGTGTGATTTTTATGCCGATTGTCAATTATCACGTGTCGTCATAAAAATGCTAAATACGCTTATATGAACCATATAAATCATGAAATAAAATATTTATATTTTTTTTTAGATATAGTATAAAAAAAATGCTTATAATAATCTTTATTATTTGTGGTTCATATAAGCGTATTTAGCATTTTTATGACGACATTTTTTTAAAGTGGGAATGCAATAATAGTGGCAATGAATATTTTTCTTTTTTGTGTTAAATTGATGTTTGACCCCCATGTGGTCAGCCTTTGTAAACAGCACAACTGTTGTACTCCGTATGGTGGGTGAACAATGGCAGTATTCCACCGACAGACCTTGCACCGTACAAATGTACACACAAAAATCACCCTTCCACAGTGTGGGCTCGTGTTGCACCGTACCACTACATATGATTGTGCAAGTACGGATTAGCTCTGTGCAAGGAGCATACATTCCGTTACAAGAAGGTACACAAGTGCCAGCAACAGATTGAGAAGTTATATGCATTGGGGTTCCCTGCCCCCCGAAAAGATGTACATCACCAAAACACCCAATGCCCCCCAGATATTTAAGTACAAACGCTGAAAAAGCTTATAAAAGGTACTACATGTCAAAGGCGTATGGATCGGAGGACGAGAAAATGAAGAAGAAAGCTTCAAACAAAAGATTGGAGTTGGAGGATCGCCCTGATTTAGTCAAAGTGTACAACAAATGTAAACGTGAATATATCAAACGTTACTGTATTTTTTAAATGCTTTGTATGTATTTCTTGGCAACTGATTTGAATCGTATGTCAGCTCATCGCCAGGGTATAGATCCGTATTAGCAATTACACGACGACCAACTACAACACAGCTTGGAGAATCAGAATGTCGCATATATTCGCCGAAACTATCCAATACGTACTCGTCCTCTGACACACGAACAGCACCACCTATACATTTGTAACTGTTTTTAGCATCGCCCTGCAATTTGAAAATTGATGAATGTTTCAGGAACCTCACATTGGTATGAAGCCTAAGTAGATTTGACAATTTGCAAAAATGAACAGATAACTGCATTTATGTATCAGACATATCAATTAAATACTCCTAGCTCCAACAACAGTATTGTACCAGTATTGTATATTTAGGTATGTTTATGACGATATTAATACGCGATTATGATTGTGCATGAATGTTTAAGAAGAAACGACGTAAAGGGGCAGTTCTGGATTTACAACTGATGAACGACAAGCAGATTCACGGCAAATTAAAAAGACACGTTGGTTTTGATCACAAGTACCGTACAGGCAAGCGTACGTATTTGTTTCCGGCTGAAGACAACACGGTGCTCACCGATGCGGCTGAATTGGGGATTGAGATATGTGGAATACCGGACTACGTATACAATGGTCCGGTATGTCTTGCTGGTCCTCCAAAACTGCCAGATCTGTCAAAGTTGTACCCATTTCAACAAGAGGGAGTATTGAAAGCAATCGAGTGGGGTAGATGTCTGATTGCGGACGAGATGGGGTTGGGTAAAACGGTCCAGGCACTGACTTTGATCAAATACTATGGGGGGCGTGCACTAGTCATCTGTCCATCATACCTTACACTGAACTGGATGTCGGAAGGTCAAAAATGGGGAGTCGAATTAATCCGAATTAAGAATTCCAAAGTACCAATACCTGCAGGTAACCTGGTGGTGTCGTACGACATTGCCGCTAAACGTGTCAAGGAACTTGGGGCTTTCACAACGGTTGTGTGCGACGAGTCACACTATCTTAAGTCACACAAAACCAAACGTACTAAACGTATTAAACCACTGGTACTGCGAACGCCACACGTGTTTCTGCTTACGGGTACCCCGGCTGCCAATCGACCAATAGAACTGTATTCACAAATTTCTATGATTCAACCAAAGTGTTGGTCCACATACACAAAATTTGCTGAAAGGTATTGTGGTGCTAAACAGTCGCCGCTGGGGTTTGTAGACGTGAGTGGGGCTACACACAAGGAGGAGTTGTCGTTCAGATTGAAAACGACATCAATGATACGCCGTTTAAAACGTGACGTTCTGGATCTACCTCCCAAGGTAAGGTCGCGTGTGGATTTGGAAACTACGGGCTCTGCGGCGATGCGCAAAGGCATGCGAAGATGGAAGGAAATAAATTTGATGGAACCAGTGCCGGAGAACCTTGTGCTGGAACGGCAACGCATTGTCTCTGAACTTTTCCGTGAAACGTGTCGCGTGAAGGAGAACGCTGTTCGCCACTACCTGCGAGACCTCCCTGAGAATGTCATTATTTTTGCCTACCACAAGCGAATGTTGGACGTAGTGTGCGATACTTTAAATTGCATTCGAATCGACGGCGATGTCCCAATGGAAAGGCGACAGACTTGTTTGGATTTGTTTGTGAACGGGGACGTGCCATACGCTGCACTCAGCATATCGGCGGCGGGCACTGGCTTGACAATTACATCCTGTAGCACAGTCGTGTTCGCTGAACTGTACTACGTGCCCGGGGCATTGTTGCAAGCAGAAGACAGGACACATCGTATTGGGCAGCTGAAATCGGTGGATGTACGGTACCTGTGTGCGTCAAACACGTTGGACGACCACATATGGAAAATGGTACAGCGGAAGTTGAAAATTACGGACAGTTGCCTTGATGGGCGGACGGACAGGGAGTTTTAGAGGACATACGGTCCAGAGGTATTACCCAGAGGTATTACAGTAGTCACAAAAAAATATTCTTACTCTGTACATGAATTTGCTATGTTGTACGCCGGGACCAGTGTTGGTTCACGAGTCTCCAAAAACCTGTCACGGATCTGAACGGCGGTGAAACAGTCGTCCGTCGTTGACCCCGGAGAAAGAGTGGATTCACCGGATGGACAATCCTTGCATGATTCCTTGTTGGGTTGGTCTTGGTAGGTAGCAAGTGGGCACAGTGGACAAAGATCATTGGACCGGTCCAATCCCCAGTCAACGTTATGGTATGACCCACTGGGTACATCGATGTTAGTCAAATCGACCGATGACGGTAAAAGTCCACCCATAGCGGAATCTCCCCACGCTGCTGCGGTGCCGTCGTTGTAGCGGACGACACAGGCTCGACCATTGGTTGCGAAGTACCCATAACCACACGAGATATCAGCAACGTTTGTCAAGTCGATATTGGTTGTGTCGCCACCCATAGTGGCAGATCCCCACACTTCGGCTGTGTTGTCGTTCTTGACAGCGGTACAGGCGGATTGACCGCATGAAATATCTGCGACGTTGGTCAAGTTGACATCAGCAGCGTTGCCACCGTGAGCGGAATCTCCCCACGCAACGGCGGTACCGTCAATCTTAAGGGCAACACATACGTTGCCACCACATGAGATGTCGGCGACGTCGGTCAACGGGGGTGCATTGTCATGATTTGCAGCTCCAAAACCGGCACTTCCCAATACAACGGCAGTGTCGTCGAACTTAAGGGCAACACATGCGGTACCACCACACGAAATACTAGCAACGTTGGTCAAGTCGACAGAGGACGCATCGCCACCGTAACCGGTATCTCCCCACGCTTCCGCGGTGTTGTCGTTCTTGCGGGCGACACAGGCGTGAGTACCACACGAGATATCAGCAACATTGGTCAAGTCGACAGATGACGGCACCGCGCCACCGTAAGAGGAATGTCCCCATGCATAGGCTTTGCCATCCTTCTTGCGGATGACACAAGCGTGTCCACCACACGAAATATCAGCGACGTCGGTCAACTGGACTGTCAAAGGCGTACAGGGACACCAAGATTGTCCACAGGTGTTTGTACAAGCACTATCACCGCCACCATAACTGTGTCCCCACACGTAAGCGGTACCGTCGTTCTTGCGGGCTACACAGGCGTACCCACCGCACGAAATATCAGCGATATTGGTCAAGTCGACAGATGACGGCACCGCGCCACCTTTATCAGGGTTTCCCCACGCATAAGCATCGCCGTCGTTCGTACGTGCGACACATGCATCTGCACCACATGAGATATCAACGATGTTGGTCAAGTCGACAGATGACGGCACCGCGCCACCCTTAACGGAATCTCCCCACGCATAAGAACTATTGTCAGACATCAGGGCAACACATGCGGATCCACCACATGAGATATCGACGACACCAACACATTCAGACATCACAGATGGAATTAAAGATAGAAACACAAGCAATCTCATTTATGTAGAAAATACATCTACTTATATAGTCAAATAGTCATAAAATCTCTAAATGCCCTTATATCAACATCAATATTTGATAAAAAAGAAATTAATATTTTTTTTGGAA
>Ga0209662_1000294_pt1 | contig 29200 bp, 22 predicted proteins | sample SaaInlV_150m_DNA_4_FD_184662 | JGI IMG/M metagenome (GOLD analysis project Ga0209662, IMG submission 184662) | Marine microbial communities from expanding oxygen minimum zones in the Saanich Inlet - SI072_LV_150m_DNA (SPAdes) (version 2) | ecosystem: Environmental > Aquatic > Marine > Intertidal...
ACCATCTCATGGTGTTTATGTTGTATTACAATCATCAAAGGCCGCTCAAGTCATTAAAGTTTAAAACCCCTTGGGAATTAATACAACAATGTTATAATGAAAACCGTGAAAGATTTAGAGAAGACCCCAACCATAAGATTGTGGGACTAAACAATTAGCGTCTTTAATTTATATATGAAAAAAAATAAAAATCATTTATCAGCATTTACTGAGAGATTAAATAATCCTAAAATTTCATATTTAGAAATTCAACAAAGAAAGAATTTTATAAGTAAATTAAAGAGCTTCAATTTAAATAATGCGACTGCATTGTCTATATCTTGTGGCGATGGTATATGGGATTATCTTGCTCTTACAAATGGCACTGGTATTAATAGAATAGTGGCAACAGATATTGTACAAAACCCTGTAAAAGAAGAAGGAATTATTGCATTAAATAATATAGGTTATTGGGATTTTGTTAAGGTTGAAGTAGACAATAAACTACCTTTTAAAGATAATAACTTTGATGTTGTCTATCATCAAGATGTTATTGAGCACACCAGAAAACCATATCTTTCTATTTCTGAACAATATAGAGTATTGCGTCCTGGGGGGGGTATATTTGTGGGTACACCTAATATATTCAGGCCAGCAAATATAGTCAAAAGCTTATTAGGGAGGTTAAGGTTTCCAGTATGTATAGGAGGTAATGTTGAAATTGGTGACTATGTGCATGAGCAGGAGTTTCATGAATATCAGCTACAAATTCTAATGGAAGAGGCCGGCTTTATAAATGTTACTATTGATTATGTCTTCTTGGGGTTGGTGTCTCCAAATATTATGATTAAAGATTTTCCCAAGGGAGGCTTTGGAAAGACATTTGCACATTTTCTTGTTGGTAGTGGGTTTAAGGAATAGTATTAATAATATGTTGTTTTCAATCATTATCCCTGTCAAATCTATTAACGATTATGTAAGGGAAACTGTGCCTTATATACAAGCATTAACAGGGCATGAATGGGAACTGTTCATTATCCCCAACAATGTTGAAGAAAATGAGTGGCCTAAAGACGAAAGAATATCAATAATAGATTCAGGCAGAGTTGGCCCTGCAGATAAACGAGACCTTGGCGCTCAGAAAGCGTCTGGAAATATTCTAGTTTTTCTGGATGATGACTCCTACCCTGAGTCCGATATTCTTGAGATTGCAAATGAACACTTTACTGATTCTATTGTAATAGCAGTGGGTGGTCCAGGCGTCACTCCACCGAGTGACGGTTATTGGCAGAGGGTATCAGGCGCAGTGTTTTTGAGTAAATATACTGGAGGCGCACCCGAGAGGTATGTTCCACTAGGCCAATCAAGGGAAATAGATGACTGGCCCTCGGTAAACCTTATGGTTAGAAGAGAAGTTTTCTTATCAGTAGGAGGCTTTGATTGTCAATATTGGCCTGGAGATGATACATTTCTTTGCTTAAAACTTAATAAAACTGGGAAAAAATTAATATATGAGCCAAAGATGGTAGTATGGCACCATCGTAGGGCCGGTCTTATATTGCACTTAAAACAAGTAGGTGCATACGGTTTGCATAGGGGATTTTTCGCAAAAAAATATCTAGAAACATCATTCAGAATTAAATATTTTATCCCATCAATTTTTACAATGTTCTTTGTAATTTCTTTATTTTATTTATTAATGCCAGACATAATAAAGGTAACTATAAACATTGGTTGGGTCTTATATATTTCAGCTTTGATAATAGGTGTATTTGAAGTGCTAAAATATGAAAACTTATCTGTTGCATTAGTTTCTTTAATATTTGTATTCCTAACACATCTATATTATGGAGCATGTTTTTTGTTTGGGTTTTTTGCAATGAGAAAATTAGAGAGTTCACTTCGTTAGTTTTTTTATTATTTAATTAAGGAGTTACGTTTTATGAAGATAGTTATTACAGGTGGGTTGGGATATATAGGCACAGAATTGTGTCAATTATATTCAGGTGAATCAAGATTTAAAGACATTATTGTTGTAGACAATGACTTTAAATCTGAACGTGTCAAACAACTTAGAGACTGGGGAATTGATTTTATACAGGGAGATATTTTAGATGCTAGATTTATGTCAAAAATTTTAGAGGGAGCCGATTTAATTTATCATCTAGCAGGTATTACAAATGTTGCTTACACAAAGACAGAGTCAAATTCGGTACTTGATAACAGAATAAAGGAAGTTGGTGAAAAGGGTTCTAAAATAGTTATCGCTAATTGTCCTAAAAATTGTAAGCTAATATTCCCTTCTACTCATGTTGTCTATGAAGGCTTTGAAGAAGAAAAGTTCAATGTTAGTGAAGAAGAGAAAACTACTCCAGTTCTTACATATGCCCTTGGTAAAGTTAAAACAGAAGAAGATCTGAAGAAATCTAACTTGAACTATATAGTTGTTAGGCTAGGATCTGTAATAGGTTACTCTACTGATACTATGCGTATCAATATTATGCCGAATTTATTCTCTAAAATTGCATCTCAAAATGGAACGATAAAGCTTTTTTCTGGTGGTCGTCAACATAAAAGTATTGTGACAGTGTTTGATGTTGTTGCATGTTTAAAGTATTTAGCAGAATTAGATTCTGTCAGGAGGGAGGTATACCATTGTGCAAACTTTAATACTAATGTAAAAGAAGTGGCTTATATGTGTAAGGAGTTTTCGCCAGATATTAATATAGTGGAAACTGATGACGAAGTACCAAATCTTGGATACACTATTTCAAACGATAAACTCCTAAAAACTGGATTTAAGTTCATGAGCTCTATTAGAGATACTATAGGACAAATGATTAATAATTGGTCTCCTAGAGATACATATACAGAACTGGAAATGGTTGATTATGGACATAAGGAATTTGTTGATGAAAGAGGCAGGATAAATAATTATGAGCTAAATGAGCCTATTAATCTTATAGGTTATATTGAATCTAAACATGGAACGGTTAGAGCCAATCATTATCATCCAATACAAGAGCAGAAGTGTTTATTGATAAAAGGTCAATATATCAGTGTATTAAAGGATTTGTCTTGTGATGATTCCGTAGTTGAAACAAAGATAATCAATGCTGGAGATTTGTCTTCAATTCATCCAAATGTCGCACACACAATGGTTTTTCTAAAAGATTCAATTTTTTTAAACCTTGTAAGGGGCGAGAGGGAGCATGAAAATTATGGCGTAACACACACTATGCCTTATAAGCTGGTAGACGACAAACTAAGGAAACTTATAACAGATCATTATAAAACTGATTGTAGGTGTTGTGGCAATTCTAAATTACTACACGTTCTTTCTTTAGGTCTTTCTCCACTTGCCAATAGTCTTTTGAAGTCTAAAAGCCAGGTAGAAGATTTGTATCCGCTAGAGCTAAATTACTGTCCTAGTTGCTATAATTGTCAATTATCATTTGTTGTACCCCCAGAAAAGATGTTTAATGATTACTTGTATGTCTCCTCAACAAGTCAATCATTTGTAAATCATTTTAATAATTTGGCAGAAACACTAATCAACGAATTCAAGTTAAAATCTGATTCATTAGTTGTTGATATTGGTAGTAATGATGGAGTATTTTTAAAACCAATTAATGAGAGAGGTATTAGGGTTGTAGGTGTCGATCCTGCAGAAAATATATGCCGTATTGCGAATAATAATGGCATATATACAATAAATTCGTTCTTTGATAGAGATGTTGTTGACAAAATTGTTAACTCCAAAGGAAAAGCAGATATAGTTACAGCGTTTAATGTTTTTGCCCATGCAGACAATTTAAAATCTATTGTAGATAATGCATTTATTTTATTAAAAGAAAATGGTGTTTTTATAGTTGAAGTGCAGTATGTGCTTGATACATTGAAAGATGTTACTTTTGATAATATATATCATGAGCATGTAAATTATTGGTCTGTAACTTCGCTAAATGAATTTTGTAGACTTAATAATTTTAACTTAATGAAAGTGGAACATGTTGATACGCATGGCGGTTCGATAAGGGCTTATATTGGTACTAGTGCAGAAATTGATTCATCAGTCAAGACCTTTCTAAATCAAGAAGAAGATTTTGGAATTTGTGAGTTTAGTACTTATGAAAAATTTGCCAACGATGTGAAAAATCTCAAAACAAGTGTATTAAAGACAGTATCGAAAATAAAGAGAGAAGGTAAATCTATAGTTGGGTATGGATCTCCTGCAAAAGCAACAACTGTACTAAATTATTATGGCATTTCATATGAAGATATTGACTATATCATTGAAGACAATGAGCTCAAACATAATCATTTCCTTCCCGGAATGAAGATTCCTATTAGATCGAAAAATGATGCTTTGAAAGAGATACCTGATTATATTCTCGTATTAGCATGGAATTTCTTAGATGACATTAAATTAAATAATCCTGATTTAGTAAAATCAGGTTGTAAATTTGTAACTTTGAGGGATTTAAATTGGTAGCTGGAAGATTTATAAATTACTATATAGAGTTCTTTGTATATAGGAATGATTTGTGAAATATAAAGATTCTAATAAGGGTGCTGTTGTGTCAATAGTCATAACAACAAAAAATGAAGAAGATAATATCAAAAATTGTTTATTATCTATTTTGAATCAAACATACTCAAGGAATCTAATTGAAATTATTGTGGTAGATAATTATTCAACAGATAATACAAAAAAAATTGCAAAAGAGTATGCAGATATTGTTGCTAATATAGGCCCAGAAAGGAATACTCAGAGAAATTATGGAATGTTAGACTTATCTACTGGTGATTATTTAGTTTGGATAGATGCAGATATGATTTTAACCAAGAGACTTATAGAGAATTGTATTGATTATTTATCAAATAGCAATTTTATAGCATTGAATATTCCAGAAATAATTCTTGGTGATGACTTTTTTTCAAGGGTTAGGAGATTTGAAAGGTCTTTTTATAATAATACTGTCATAGATGGGGCGAGAGTCATATTGAGAGATTCTTTTATAAAATCTGGAGGCTTTTCAAAAGATTGGGAGCATGGTCCAGATGACTGGGATCTAGATAAAGAACTTAAATTGATTGGGAAAATTGGATATATAGAAAAGACTGAGGAGAGTGCAGATAAAATATTAAGGTTGCTAGATTTAGATGTTAGCCCTCAATTTAGTAACAATAGCTGTATATATCATAATGAGTCAAAATTATCTATTTGGAAATTTATTAAAAAGAAGGCTTATTATTCAACCGATATCAATGCATATGTTAAGAAGTGGGGAGCTAGTGATCCAGATATAAAAAAACAACTAGGATTATGGTATAGATTTGTTTTTGTTTTTGTGGAACACGGAAAGTGGAAAGCTTTATTTAAAAGGCCAGATTTGTATTTTTCTATAATTGTGATTAGATTTTTAACTGGGATTGTTTATTTATTTTCTAGATTAAAAACGATAAAAAAATGGTAATTTTCCAGTTTATTTTTAATAAGTATGTTTTTATGACTGCAAGGTTTAGGGCTCTTATTTATAGTATTTTTATGAGTGGCGTTGGACGGCGCACATACATCTCGCGAGGTGTTGTGATTCTAAGTCCTAGAAATGTAAAGATTGGAACTGATGTAACAATAAATGTGGGCTGTCGTTTGGATGGTAACGGAGGTCTTGATATTGGGAGTTTTTCAATGTTTGGAACAAATGTAACTATATTGACCGCTGGGCATAAATTTGAAAATATAGATGTACCAATGAAGCAGCAGGGTAATTGGACTAAAAAAACTATCGTAGGAAATGATGTTTGGATCGGCTCTAATGCAGTTATTATGCCAGGGGTTGTTTTGGGAGATGGTTCAATTATTGGTGCTAATAGCGTAGTAACAAAAAATGTTAAACAACTTAACATAGTTGCAGGAATTCCAGCAAAGGTTATAGGGGTTCGAGGTAAAAACTAATGACTAATTATGAATTTGAGAGCTATGACTTTATATAATAAAAAATATAATTATCTATTTTTATTGCTAGCATTTTTTGTTGTAATACTGCCCCATGTTTATTATGGCGATGGTCATCTTTTAAATGCAGGAGACTATGCATGGCCAATGGATTTTAAGAGAATGTTTGATCTCACATTAAGTACTTGGGATGATAGCTCAGTTTTTGGCTATTCTGCACCAAGGCAGCATGCTATTCTGATGTATTCAATTTATGGCTCTTTGTTGGCTCAATTAGATTTGAGTTCAGCAAATATACAGTCTATATATTTTTCAGTTGCAGTAATTGTTTGTTTATATGGAACTATGCAACTTGGAAGGCTTTTTTCCTGGAGTGAAGATCAAAGTATTGCCTTTTCTTTGTTGTATTTATTGTCTTCAATATCACTTCATTATTGGTGCGCTGATCATGGTTTAAACGTGTTTGCATATCTATTATTTCCAGCTACAATTGCATTAGCTTTAAAGTATCTCGTAACTAATAACTTTTGGGTTTTAATATTTTTTTTCCTGATTTCAACAAACCCATCATTTTCTAACCCAGCTTTTTTCGTCCTCTACTCAGGATCATTACTGTTCTTTCTTGTTTTCTCCAAAAGCATGCTTTCAAATAAATTTAATTCAAAATATAGAAGTAAAGCTCTAATAGTATTTATTTATTTAATTGCTAATCTTCCTTGGATGCTTCCATTTATAAACGACATTCAGAGTGCGTTTTCGGGTGCATCAAATGTGATTTCTGGATTGCAATCAGATTATTTCATAGCAGTACAAACTAGTTCGTCACTTTTTTATTCTATTTTAGGAAATGGCAGTGGATTGTGGACAACTTTTGGCAATCATGCTCCAGGAATACCTATTAGACATTGGGGTGATTTCATAAGTTCAAGTATATTTATTTTCTTTAATATATTAGTTTTTTTAATAGCTTTACTACCAATTTTTTATGGAAAAAAGGAAAAAAGATACATTATTTTTTTAGGTGTTTATATTATTCTGATCGCCCTAATCTCTGGATTGAAGTACGCATTTCCAATTAATCTAATTACAGAATTATTTCTTGACATTCCAGGATTTGAAAGGGGGTTTAGGGCGTTATTTATGAAGTTTGGATTTCTATTGGCATTTTTTGTATCACTAGTAATGTCATATTCTGTAAAAACACCATTTAAAGTAGTTACATATATCTTTATTTTATTGTCAAGTATGTCTTTTATTTCAGCCGTTAACTATTCAGAGGATAATGGTTATAGAGCTCCTGAATACATGGCAGTTCCTATTGAATATGAATTATTGAAAGAAATTTCAATCTCAAATAATAATAATTTTCCACCTTCTTTAGTAGTGCTTCCATTGAACCCTTCTTCCTATAATCTGCAATTAAGGTGGGGGTATGATTCTGGTTTTACTGGCGCTGAATTTTTAAGAACGCTTTGGCACGGACCCACTTTAAATTATCATAGAGGGGATTCTGATTCACTAAAGATTATTGAAAACTGTGATATCCATGATTTCTCTTCAGATTGTATTGACTATTTGCAAGACCGTGGGAATTCCTTTTTTTTAGTGCGAAATGATCATATTTTTAACAGAGATGTAAACAATTATGTTGAACAAAAGTTATCATCAATGGTAAGGCTTGGGCTTTTAAAATCTGTTGAAAACAATAAGTATTTTCATTTATTTCAAAGTATTAAAAATGTAGATAATAGCGCTCATTTTCTATCAATAAATTGCCCTAATAGTAATGTTCTGTCTTCAGGTACCAGGGTTAATGGAAGTCTAATTTCAATTAACTCTTCATGTGAAGATCCAGTAATTCTTAAAAGTGGCGAGCACATAGATAGATGGTGGTTGTGTCATAATGATAAATATCAAAGAAATATAAATAAAAGTATTTATACCAAAAAACAACAAATAAGTACTTTTGATAAATTTATCGGCGATATCGGATGTGGTGTTGCGTATAAATCATTAACAACAATTTCACCCAATCTAAAAGGAAATAGTGAGTATATTGTTTACCCTTCATATATTGTTTTTCTTTTAGGAGCATTCATAAGTCTAGCTATTTTTCTAATCATTACTATTTTAGCTGTAGTTAAAACAATAATAAATAGGATTTATATATGAATTCAGATAAATTGACAAAGCTTTTTTACTCCCTAGTCCCAATGAGGTTCATAAGGCTTCACGCACATAAAACAAGGATTTTTATTAAAAGACTTTCTGAAGAATATGATTTTAATACAAACATAATCCTAGACATCGGAGCCGGATCAGCAAATCATTCGACTTACTTTTCAAAAGCAAAGTATGTTGCACAAGATATTATTCAAAATGATTCCAAAAGCATAGATTATGTTTATGACATTTGTTCTAGTGAATGCGTCATAGACTCTGAATCTATAGATGCTATTTTATGTTCTCAGGTCTTTGAGCATCTAGTCGACCCTAAAAAAGCGCTTGAAGAAATGTTTAGAATTTTAAAGCCAAGAGGAAAAGTTTTTTTAACAACTCATATGGCTTTTGAAGAGCATATGTTGCCGCATGACTATTGGCGGTTTACTGAATTTGGAATAAAGTTATTAGGTAAACAAGCTAAATTTAAGGTTGTTCATTTTAAAAAGCATGGCGCCACAATGAACCTCATTCACTATGCCTTTTGGACCTGGCCAATAAGAATTTTTTTTCAAGAGAGAACAGGTATTGGTTATTATTTGTATAGTTTTTTTTCAACCCCATTTGTTGTTGTTACGGGAATTTTAGCCGAGTTTCTTGACTTTATTTCTAAAGAGGAGGGGTTTTACACAAATTTTGAAATAATTTTAGAAAAGCCATGAAAAAACTTAAACTATCTATCATTATAACAACTCGAAATAGGGTTTCCTTGTTACGTAATTGTATTTGTTCAATTGAAAAAAATAACCTTGGGTTTTTATATGAAGTTATCATTATTGATGATGCATCTAGTGATGGTACACAAGAATTTGATATTAATGAATTTCCTAATTTAAATATAGTACTAATACAAAATCCCCAACAGATGATGATGGTGCGATCTAGAAATATTGGTGCTAGGCTAGCTAAAGGTGAATTTGTATTATTTATTGATGATGATAATGAGATCGATGCTTATATGATTGAAAACCTTATAGATCATCTTGATAATAACCCTGATGTTGGTTTGGTTGGGCCATCAATGTACCATCCAGGTTCAAAACATCCATATTTAACATCTCAAAAAATTAATTTATTTACAGGGAAGACAACAGGAATAATTTCAGTTAAAGAAAAATGCTCTTCATCAGATGGCATACCTAATGTTTTTATGATTAGAAAAATAGCACTAGAGAAGAATAATTATTTTGATGAGCGTATTGTTCAAACTTTCTCAGAACCTGATTTTGCATTTGCCGCCAGAGATCATAGCTATAAGTGTGAAATGATCCTCACTGCTAAGACTTTTCATAATAAAACTTGGGGCCATGCAGGCATTCAAATTTCAAATAATAATTTCAGACAAAAAGCATATTATATTATGAGGAATAGAATCTTATTTATTAGAAGATATGGCTCAATTAAACATAAAATTATTTTTATGCCTTTTTTTTCTTGGATGTGGCCTACAATCTATAGTTTAATTGCTCTGCGTTATTTTAGGTTTGATTTGATTGCTTTGTATTGGTTAGGCTATGCAGATGGATTAAAAATTATCTTAACAGGAAGGATTGATTCTTATAATGACTCTTTAGATCGCGTTAGTAGATTACTTAATAAATTTTCTAGAAAAAAAATACCAGGATAAATAAAGATTATGTGCGGTATTTTTGGAGTTCTATCGACTAATAGGTTTTCTGAGCCAGACTGCATTAAAAGCCTTCAGAGTCTTCATCACAGAGGTCCTGATAGTGCGAGGTGGTGGTCATATGTATATAATGAAAAAAAATTTCTTTTTCTAGGCCATACGAGGCTTTCGATTCAAGATTTATCAGATTTAGGAAGTCAGCCGATGCACTCTTCTGATAAAAGGTATACAATTATATTTAATGGAGAGATATATAATTTTCGTGAACTAAAACGAGGTCTAGAGTCATCAGGTGTTAATTTTACTGGAGACTCTGACACTGAAGTAGTACTTCAATTGTTTATAAAATATGGCCTTGATTGCGTTGAAAAGTTATCTGGCATGTTTGCATTTGTTGTTTTAGACAATATAAGTGGAGAAATTACAATTGCAAGAGATCGTTTTGGAAAAAAACCATTATATTATTATCTAGATAAAAATAGATTTATCTTTGCATCTGAGCTGAATGCAATTTTAAAATTTAAAGATATAAAATCATCTTTATCAATTAATAAAACTTCCATTCATCAAATTTTGGTTACAGGTTTTACTCATGGCCAAAGTAGTATTTTTTCTGAAATAAAAAAAATTAATCCATCAACTGTCTCAGTGTTTTCAATAAAAAGAATGACTTTTATTTCAAGTAAAAGATATTGGTCTTTAGAAAGCATTAATAATGCATCAAATGTCTTACTAGACCCATGCCAAGAAATAGAACATTTATTCAATTCATCAGTAGAGCAGAGGCTTGTTTCAGATGTTCCAATTTGTATGTTTCTATCTGGGGGCGTTGATAGCAGCTTAGTATATTCTCAAGCTCTCAAATATAATCCGGATATGGAGGCCTATACAATATCTTATAAAGATTATAAGAATGATGAAAGTTCGTTTGCAAAGCAAGTAGCGGATAGTTTGTCTGGAAAGCTAAATATTGTTGAATTGAATGACCAGCAATTTGCAGATAGTGCGAACAGTATGATGCAGTTTGTTGATGAACCAATTGCTGATGCTGCAATGATACCGCTACATTATTTATCTAAAATAGCTGGAGAAAAATATAAGGTCGCCTTAAGTGGAGATGGAGGAGATGAAATTTTTGGCGGCTATATTAAATATTCTGCACAAGAATATATTGAAAAGACTCCACTTTTTATTAGAAATTTATTATCAAAATTATTAAGAAGTACAAATTCACCATCATTGAAAAGATTGGCTTGTGGCTTAAGTTCTAGCTTTGCTGAGAGGCAGTTTATTTTCGGCAGTGGTGGTTTTTTATTAGAAGATTTAGATTTGATATTAAAAGATAATCATATTGATTTAAAAAAAATATTTTTAACAGTTTCAAGCGCTCCACAGCCCTTTCTTAATGACCCTTATCTCCAGTCAATGTATCTTGACACTCAATTCCAATTGCCAGACTGGTATTTATACAAAGCCGATAGAGCTACAATGGCAAATGGAGTTGAATTGAGAAGTCCATTTCTTGATCATAAGATTGCTGAATTATCTTTTTCACTTACTTCATCAAAGCATAGAAAGTTTATGAATCGTAAAATTATTCCAAAACAAATTTTGGAGAAAAGATTACCCTCTCACCTCGTCCATCGCAGAAAACTTGGATTTGCTGTTAAACTAGATTCATGGGCTTCAAGTAAGCCTTCAGATGAAATAATTTTTTCAGAAACTAGATCTGATATTTTTAATAAAAATTGGCTTGAAAAAAATTTAAAGTATATGGATTCTCTAACTAAATTTAAAATAATATCTATTAATTCTTATTTGTTAAATCATGACTTTTAATTATATTATTTATGAATAAGACACCTAGCAATGAATTTGGTATATTGATTCTATCTTATGATGCATTATCAGATTTATGGCCAGTTACTTTAAGTCATTTTTTTGATAATTTTGATCTAGATGGGGGTCGCTACCCAATATACTTTGGAAGCAATGAGGTGTTCAATGATGACCCAAGAGTTATTCCAATATTGTCTGGCAAGGATAATGATTGGTCCTCAAGCTATCTAAGGATTCTAGAACAAATACCTTGCTCTAAACTTTTAGTAATTCTGGAGGACTTGATTGTTGTATCACCTGTTGAATTTATTAAATTAAAAGAATTGGTTGAATTTGGAATTTCTGTTAAGGCTAACCATATTCAATATTGGCCATCTTTAGATAATAATTTAGATTCGAAAAATAATTTATTTTTCGAAATACCAAAAAAAATGCCATACAGGTCAACAGTGTGTGGTTTTTGGGATAAGAGGTATTTGATGAGCCTACTGATTCCAGGAGAAAGCCCATGGAATTTTGAGATTATGGGATCTTATAGAACTTCATATGATCCTGGTTTTTATGTAATTAAATCCTCCTTATTTGAATTTGTTAATCTTATTGAAAAAAGGAGCTGGACGCAAGAGTCTATAATTTGGGCTACGAGAAACAATGTTGAGTTAAATTTTTCTTGTAGGCCAGTTGCAAATAGAGCAAATATAATAATCAGCAAGATGAAACAATGTTACTTTAATTCAATGGCGCGCATTCCCTGGAGATATAGAATTAAAATTATGAGCATAATGAGAAAAACCTTTATATCGTATTAATATATAGCATAAGCACTATGAAAAATAAAAAAACAGCATTAATTACTGGAATTACTGGGCAAGACGGCTCTTATCTGGCAGAATTTTTATTAGAAAAAGGATATGAAGTCCATGGCATTAAGCGCAGAGCTTCATCATTTAATACCCAGCGTATTGACCATATCTTCCAAGATCCTCATGTAGAAAATCCAAATTTATATCTACACTATGGTGATTTAACAGATAGCTCCAATCTAACTCGAATACTAAAAGAAATAAAGCCTGATGAAGTATATAATTTAGCCGCACAATCACATGTTGCAGTAAGTTTTGAAGCGCCAGAATACACCGCAGATGTTGTTGCAATGGGCACGCTAAGATTGCTAGAAGCAATTCGTTTTTTGGGCCTTGAAAAGAAAACTCGTTTTTATCAAGCTTCAACCTCTGAACTTTTTGGAGAGGTGCAAGAAATCCCACAAACTGAAACTACTCCATTTCATCCAAGATCACCTTATGCAGTGGCTAAGATGTATGCTTATTGGATTACCATTAACTACCGTGAGTCTTACGGCATGTACGCTTGTAATGGAATTTTATTTAATCATGAGTCACCCAGACGTGGCGAAACCTTTGTAACCCGTAAGATTACTAGGGGCCTTTCAAATATTTCTCAAGGATTAGAAAAATGTCTGTATATTGGAAATATGAATGCGCTTCGTGATTGGGGTCATGCTAAAGATTATGTGCGAATGCAATGGTTGATGTTGCAACAAGACGCACCTGATGATTTTTGTATCGCTACAGGTGTGCAGTACTCTGTACGTCAGTTTATCCAATGGTCTGCATCTGAGCTAGGTATTACAGTCCGCTTTAAAGGTAAAGGTCTTGATGAGATTGGTATTGTTGAATCAATACAAGGAAAGGATGCACCAGCTCTTAAGTGTGGAGAAGTTATAATTAGAGTGGATAAGCGCTACTTTAGACCAGCTGAGGTAGAAACACTTCTTGGTAGTCCACTAAAAGCAAAAGAGAAGTTGGGTTGGGCCCCAGAAATAACAGCAAAAGAAATGTGTGCTGAAATGGTTCGCGAAGACTTAAAACAAGCCAAGAGCCATGCTTTACTAAAAAAACATGGCCATAAAATAAACATTAGTACAGAATAATCTGTATTATTTTTTTTCCATATGAAAAAAAATCTTGTTAAGGGAGAGTGTTAATTGGAATTAAATAAAAATAAACCAAAGGTATTTCTAACAGGTGGAAATGGAATGGTAGGCAAGAATATTCTTAGCCATCCATTATCATCTAAATGGGATTTTTTTGCACCCGCTAGAAAGGAGTTAGATTTAACTAACTTTGATTTATTGGTAGAGTATATTAATAATCTTAAACCAGATTTTATTATTCATACTGCGGGTCATATAGGGGGGATAAATGCAAGTGTTAACAATCCAGTAGATTTTTTTTTGAAGAATTTAGATATTGGAAGAAATGTTATTATTGCGGCGCATCAAGCAAAAATTAAAAGGTTGATTAATTTAGGAAGTTCTTGTATGTACCCAAAAAATGCACCAAATCCTCTTTCAGAAGAGATGATTCTAAAGGGCGAATTAGAAGGCACTAATGAAGGTTATGCCTTGGCCAAAATTTCTATTCAGCGTTTATGTGAATACATTCATACAGAAGATAATAAATTTCAATATAAGACAATAATTCCATGTAATTTATATGGATGCTTTGATAAGTTTGATACATATACAGCACATCTAATTCCAGCAATTATTAATAAATTGCATCATATTATCGAAGAAGAAAAAACAGAATGTGAAATTTGGGGTGATGGCTCAGCTAGAAGAGAATTTATGTATGCAGGTGATTTTGTTGACGCAATACTTTATGCATTAGATAACTTTAATAGTATGCCGCCATTATTAAATATTGGAACAGGGGTCGATAATACAATTGATGAATATTATTCTATTGTTGCAGATTTGATGAATTACAAAGGTAGTTTTGTTTACAATCTTGACAAGCCTGTTGGCATGAATCAAAAGTTGGTTTCTATAGAAAAACAAACTACATGGGGCTGGAGTCCGGCAGTAACTTTAAGAGAAGGTATACAAAAGACTTATGATTGTTATTTACAAGGAAAAATTTATAAATAGGGTAAAAATATGGAAAATTATAAAGAAATAAATAAATGCAGAATATGTGGATGCAATGAGTTAGAGGAGATATTATCTCTAGATCCTCAATTTATATCTGCAACATTTGTTAAATCAAATAAAGACAATAAGTTGGCAAAAATTAAAGTACCTATGTCAATGGTTATTTGTTCAAATAAAGACTGCTCACTAGTTCAGCTAAAGGAGACAACTAATCCAGAATTATTATATACAGACTATTTTTATCGATCATCAACAAATGATACAATGAAAAATGACCTAAAAAAAGTGGTCGAAAAAATTCAAATACACGCACCACTTGATGAAAACGATATTGTTGTTGATATAGGGGCAAATGACTGCACTATGATTCAATATTTTCCTAAAAAAGCCAAAAGAATAGGTGTTGAGCCAGCTAGAAATATTGACTGGTCACATGTTGACAGCTCTATAAAAATAGTTAATGATTTCTTTCCTTCACCTAGTTTTATAGCCTCTTTAAATGGTAATAAAGTTAAAAACTTTACATCTTGCGCAATGTTTTATGACCTTGATGACCCACATTCTTTTGTTAAAGCTATTAAAGAAAATCTCCATAGTGAAGGAGTTTGGAGTATTCAACTTAGCCATGCATTACTCATGATTAAAAATATGAATTTTTATGATATTTGTCATGAACATCTTGAGTATTACACTCTTAAAACACTTAGGTATTTAATGGAATTACAAGGGTTACATCTTTACCATGCGGAGTTAAATATGGTAAATGGTGGGAGTGCGCTGGTTTACATAACTCACAAAGAAGCAAATAAAGATGATAGTGCAGAATTAATAAGCATATTAAATGAAGAGGAAGAGTTAGGCTTATATGGGTCAGATGTATATAAAGATTTTTTTATTAAAATGCAATCTCTTGCTAAAAAAGTTAAAAATTATTTAAAAACTGAAATAAAAAATGGAAATAGGGTTCTGGGATTGGGCGCCTCTACAAAGGGAAATGTATTGTTACAGTTTTTTGAGATTGATAAGAGCATAATTCCCGCTATAAGTGAAAGGCAAGATATCAAAGTCGGTTTTAAAACACTTGGTAGTGATATTGATCTTATATCAGAAGACAATGCAAGAAGTATAAATCCTAGTTGTATGTTGGTATTGCCATGGTATTTTAAAGAAGAAATAGTTCATAGGGAGAAAGAGTATATAGAGGCGGGTGGTAGTCTTTTATTTCCAATGCCATATGCTCATCTAGTAACCAAAGATGGGGAAATAAATATTTAAAAATACTAAATAAAAAAATGTGAAGTAATAATACTTTTAATTAATAGAGTAATGAAATTTTTATATATCTACGTAACGGACACTTTGGGTAAAAAAATAAATGAGATTAGTAAATGAATAATTATCCATTAGCTACCAATACTTGGGATGATAAAGAGCTTCAAGCTATACAGTCAGTTATAGATAAAGATATTTACAGTATGGGTGATAGTGTTGCTCAATTTGAGCAAGACTTTGCTAAGTTCATCAATAGAAAATACTGTGTCATGGTTAGCTCTGGATCGGCAGCTAACTTAATAGCAACTGCTGCACTTTTTTATGCTAATAATCCAATTCTTAAAAGAGGTGATGAGGTAATAGTGCCAGCAGTATCTTGGTCTACTACTTATTTTCCATTGTATCAGTATGGACTAAGATTAAAATTTGTTGATATTGACTTAGACACATTAAATTATGATCTTAACGCTTTGAGTTCGGCGATTTCAGGTCAAACTAAGATGATTGTAGTTGTTAACCTTCTTGGAAACCCTAATGATTTTGACGCTATAAATAAGCTTATTAGAGACAAGGATATAATTCTTTTAGAAGATAATTGCGAGTCAATGGGAGCTGAATATAAAGGCAAAGCTGCAGGTTCGTTTGGTTTAGTAAGTACATTTTCGACATTCTATTCTCATCATATATCAACAATGGAAGGTGGTTTTGTCACCACTGATAATGAGGAGCTTTATCATATATTACTTTCATTAAGAGAGCATGGTTGGACTAGGAGGCTTCCTAAGCAAAACCATATATCAAATAAAGGAAATGATGATTTTGAGGAATCATTTAGGTTTGTATTACCTGGCTATAATGTTAGGCCAGTTGAGATGAGTGGAGCTGTAGGCATTGAACAATTAATAAAAATGCCTACATTCTTGAAACAAAGAAGAGATAATGCAAGAGTTTTTGTAGAACTATTCAGAAATCATCCGAATTTTTTTATTCAAAAGGATGTTGACAATAGCTCTTGGTTTGGATTTTCACTTGTTATTAAGCCACAGTCACAAATAGCAAGAAAAAATGTAATAAATAAATTACGAGAAAATAAAATAGAGTGCAGGCCTATTGTTGCAGGTAATTTTACCAAGCACGAAGTTATTAAATACTTTAATTTTGTGATTCACAATCAGTTAGATAATGCCGACTTAATACATAAAAACGGTTTTTTTGTAGGGAATCATCATTTTGATATTCAAGATAAAATTGAGTATCTTTATAATATTTTAGGTGACGTATAGTTGAAAATATTAGTAACTGGTAGTGCTGGTTTTATTGGTTCAGCTTTATCAATCAAACTACTGGATAGAGGCGATGAAGTGATTGGTGTCGATAATCATAATGATTATTATGATCCAGCACTTAAAGGCGCACGTTTAGCTCGTCATTCTGATCATATTAATTACACTCACGTTAGGTTGAATCTTGAAGATTGCGAATCTATGGCTACGCTATTTAAAGATGAGCGATTTGATAGCGTAGTTAATCTTGCGGCACAGGCTGGCGTTAGATACTCTCTAGAGAATCCTTTGTCCTATATTAACACTAACCTTGTTGGCTTTAGTCACGTCTTGGAATGTTGTAGGCACAATAATGTGAAACATTTGGTTTATGCATCATCAAGTTCTACATATGGCCTGAATACCAAGAAACCATTTTCAACCCATGAATGTGTGAATCATCCTGTAAGTCTTTATGCCGCCACCAAGAAAGCCAATGAACTAATGGCACACACATACAGCCATCTTTATGACTTACCCACTACAGGACTTAGGTTCTTTACTGTTTATGGCCCTTATGATAGACCAGACATGGCACTACAAAAATTTACAAGAGCAATAATGAATGATGAGCCAATCAAAGTTTTTAATTATGGTAGACACATAAGAGACTTTACTTATATTGATGATATTGTAGAAGGCGTTATTAGAGTTCTAGATAGACCAGCATCACCAAACCCAGACTGGGATAGTAATAACCCAGATCCTGCTACTTCTAGCGCACCATACAGAGTTTACAATATTGGTAACAACAACCCAGTAGAGCTCATGGATTATATTCGAGCACTAGAGGCATCCCTAGGAAAAACAGCAAAAAAGGAGATGCTTCCAATTCAACCTGGAGATGTGCAAGATACTTATGCAGATATAGCTGATTTAGTTGAGGAGTTTAATTATAAACCGAGTATGAGTGTTAAGCAGGGTGTGGATAATTTTGTTAGATGGTATATGGAATACAACAAACTTTAGTTTATTAATATTGTAATGCACACTAATTCGCACAAATGGATTGAAAATTTAGTGATTTACAAATATAACAATGCATTTTGTTTTGTGGCTATGCTAGTTGTTATATTTTCTCTTAGTATTTTAAAATACCTTTCTCTACATAGTGGAGTAATGGATTTAGGTGTTTATTCTTCTACACTTTACGGCGTTTCTGAGCTTGGGTACTTCTGGAAAATATTTTTTGGCCATTCATCTCCTTATTTAGCAATTTATTCTGGAATATATTCAGTATTTTCTATAGAAGGAATATTGTTTTTTCAATCACTAATTATTGCATTATCAGGATATGTGATAAAAAAATATCTTGGTCTACTGCCCTTTGTGGCATACGTATTATTTTTCCCTGTTTGGTTTAATGCTCTATTCGACTTTCATCCCGAACATTTATCAATTCTGTTGTTGTTGTATTTTTTTATATTTGCTCAACTTAATAATATTAAATATGCGGCAATTTTTGCTATAGCTCTCGCCTTTGTTAAAGAGCCATTTGCTCTGCAAACTGTAGCGTGCGGAGTATATTTATTATTTTCAAAAAATGAGTTAATCCCTAAAAGCTCTAATATATATTTTACTAATTCATCAAATAGATTGTTGTATGGTTTTGTTCTGATTTGTTTTGGTTTCGGTTATTTTTACATTGCCACCTCCCTCATTGTTCCATACTTCTTGGGTATAGAAGAATCAAGTATAAGTTCATACTTATACTTTAATGGCGCTGGGTCGAATATTAATGAAATAATATGGTATATATTTGGTAATATGGGAGAAGTGGTAAGTAAAATTATTACAAACCCAGATAAAATCATATATTGTGTTGCTTTGTTTGGGTCACTTGGATTTATTCCTCTATTAAGACCTAAACCTTTGATTGTGGCCTTACCTATTTTAGCTATCTCTTTACTTTCAGAACATAAGGGTTATTATGGATTGGGACATCATTATACGGCTGGCTTGATTGCACCTTTGATCTTTGCTTTTTCTGGTGGCTTACCTCGAGCCAAGATTATTTGGGAAAGGATTGGATTGCCTATTAAATGGTTTACATATATTTTGGTTACTGGCCTATTTATTGCGCATATAGTTCTGTCCCCTTCTCCTATTAGTCGTCTATTTTGGTCTGATAAAGTGTGGTCATATAATTATCAAGCTTATATTCAAACGGATAGAGATGAGATGATAAAACAACAAATCTCTCTTCATATTCCAGAGAATCAAAATGTAGTGGTTTCTATTCAAAATACTCTTAACTGGTTACCATTGGTGCAGCGAAGACATTTTTTGCTTTTTCCACAAGGAATTTCTGAGATGGAGTCAGCACCATTTATTAAATCAGGTATTAAGCATGAGTATACTAAATGGAAATCTATAAAGTCAGATTTTGTAGTGTTAGATTTAAAAAGGCCATGGTCTTTAGTAGACAAAGGATGTGATTGGATTTATGGTAAATGCACGAATAAAATAAAAGCAAAAGAGTATCTGGGATGGGTTGAAAAGACAAAAAGCATTATGCAAGTGGTATTTGAAAGAGATGGATTTATGATTTTTCGTAGACCTAAATTGGAATTAAAAGATGAAAGTTAATCTGCTATTAACACTTAAAAAGTGGCTATTTATTATAGCTTTATTTGTGATCTATGGTTTAAATACGGTTAGTGCCAATGGCTCTTTATTAATTAATGAATCTACAGATATCTACCAGTCAGAAAAATATCAAAATGATAATAAAAATATAGGCAATCGATTAAACCCTTTTTTAGCACAACAAAAGTTTTTATCAGATGACTTTAGCTCAAAAAATGATTTTGAATCAATTGCAAGAATTAACTTGCATTATGAGGATTTAGATTCACCTATTGTGTTTGATTCATCGCCGATTGATTGGAGTATTGCCAAACAAGATAGAAAAGATTGGATTGTACAGAATAAAGAAATAATTAGTAATAAGAATGTATTGAATAAGCCTTTGGCTATTCAATTGACAACACCTAGTTTTAGTGATCAATTGAAATCATTGCGTGATTATGATGAGCTATGGATAGATTACAAGTATAAAGATGATTGGGTAGTGTGCGATATAAGTGCCTCTTTAGATATTATAGGCATACCCTTGTCTAGTAAAAAGAATTTAGATACTGAAAAAGCAAGGTGGTCTGCTTTTAGTGGTAAAGGTTCAAAAACAACAATATTAACTGTAGATGCAAGAAAATCAAAGTGGATAAAGAAGGATTACACATATCATTTATCTAAAATGCTAGGTTCAAGTCCAGATAGTCATTGGCGTTATATACAAGATGGACAAAAAGTTGTTGTACAAAGACGGATGCATTGGCCGGTTAATAAATTTTCATCATTACTCGTAAAATATTCTAATTTGTCAGAGATTGCAAGCGCTAGTATATTGGTGAGGTTTGAGGATAAATATGGCGGCGGTGAATTGGTGACAATTCCTTTACCAGAATCGGGAATTTTTTCGAATGGCGATTTTGGTGTTGAACTTGATATTGGCCAGGCAATTGCCGATGCTTTTCCTGAAAAAATGACAGTTTCTCAAATTAAAGGAAATAGTCAGCAAGCATATTTACAAGAAGTATTTTTTCATTTTAATGATATCGATGGTACTGATAGTGATGCTGATGTTAGCTATGTCGATAGCTTTCTAGATACAAAAGTTCTTCAATCAGTATCGCTAATGGAACGAACATTTAGAAATACTAATAATGTCAATAATCTAACAAAAGCTGCGAGTAGTGATGCAGTTAATTCTACTTGGAAGGAAATAAGTTTTACCCATGGTATTGAGCAATTATTTGGAAGTACGAAAGGCATAGAATCTTGGAATTGGCAGCAAACAAGCAATGGTATAGAAGTTAAAAAAACATTAAATTGGATGTTTCGATCTAATTCAAAATTGGCGATTTATGTAGAGCCAGGTACAGTCATTCCTAGTATCTCATTGCAATTTGGAACAAAACAAAAAAAAGGCTTGATTAAAACTATATATGACCCATTTGTTAGTACATTAACAGATGGAAAGTCTGCCGTTCTGCTTGATTTGGATAATTTGGTAGTAGATCAACTGCTCTTATCTATGAATGATGATGGCGAGATTGTTCAACCCATATTGAATAACATTAACATTAGCCTGGTAGGCTCTGATGAAGATATTATCACTAACAGGAAATTACGAGCAGTGGTCCTTTTTGAAAAAGCCTCGTTCCTGGATAATATAGAAGATTTAGGGTTTGTACTACAAACGCACCACTATCCTTTATTGTCTCGCACTGAAAAAGTAGGTTCTCAAAGGGAGAGGGAGATACTTGAATTATCCGAACTCGCCAGAGAATCACTAGACATGGTTATGAATTATGGTGTGCTACACATAGATATACCAGATAAGGAGAGTAATTGCCAGATAGAGATTGATTCAATCCGTCTTACTTCTACTATTAAGACCAAAAAGCCACGTTATTTATCATCAGTAGAAAAGTGGAACAAAAAGTATGGAGGTAACTTTTTAGACTATGCTCCTCGGCTTGATCTGATAGAAGGAATGAAATTTTTAGCTTATTCATCCCCCGAGTCATTTTATAAATACAAAGTAAATTATGAAAAGATTACTAATATTCCCGTTGATGGCACTGGAGAAGTACTAGTCGATCAAATTACTACTACTACTACTAATACACCTATTGTAGCAGTTGATAATTATCTAAACGATATTATTAAGGGCAAATGGTTGTCAGTTGATGGTGTTGAACTGACATCGAGTGGACATATTATTAGTACTAAACCATACTATAGTTCTAAACAATTAGAAAGTAATCTTTTGGGGGGGTATGAATATACTGAAAAAGATCAACATATAAAAACAACAGAATATCTAGAAATGGTCAGAGAAAAAACTGGTCTTTCAGACTATAAGATTTCTAAGAAATATAACATTAATCAGTTAAACCTGAGTGCATATAGCCTTGGAAAGGCTGCTTTGAGTGAAACTCATGCTTTGTTATTTGCGAATATCATTGGTATTAAACCCGATAAAGTTGTTGCCGACTCTAAAAATGAGGAGATCATTTTGACTGGCAATGCTTTACCCCAAGGAGTGCATATTAATGGCGAGAATGGGAGTGTTTCTTTATTTTGGCCGACTGAAACTAAGCTTGATAAACAAAGTATGTTTTATTTATCTATTCTTAAGGGTGAAGAAAATATCCACAGTATTTATTTGAAGATCAATGGCAAAAATGGAGAAAAATGGCAAAAATTGATTAAAGCCAATGAACCGGAATTATTGACTAACACGCCTATAGATATTGATTCTGTAGAAATTAAATTCAACTTTAACAAATTTGTTTTTGATTTTGTATTGGGTGAATTAGCAATTGTATCTCCAATTATGTTAAATAGAGAAGAAGTTTTTATGTCTGAAATTCCCTTGAAAGATGTTCAGTTATTAGAATCAGGGTTATCAAGCGTAGGTGTTGAACAATTGGGTAAATTATCAGATGACAATATTAGCTTCTGGTCAGAAGAAATTGATAGTGGTTGGATAGAGGCTCTTGTATCAAATCCAGCATTTTGGACAGAAAGAATTAGTATTGGCTATCAGATACCTAGAGAGTGGTTGGGTGTAGATGGTTGTATTTTAGAGGGGGATTTTATTTTTGCTAATCAAACATTACATAGATTATTTTGCCTTAGTCAAGCTAGTGCAACAGGCAGTTTTTCAGCAGGAGAATTAGGCTTAATAGGACAAGAAAAATTAGAAAAAATTGTATGGCGTTTGCAAAAGCCTAAAGGCAGGAATGGTCAAGTGAAGTTAAATACCTGGATTAATACGCGGGGCATGTCTTCTGTATACAATCAAATACAACATACGCCAATATTCTATCTTAACAAAAAGCCATATTATTTGATAAATGATAATATTCAAGAGAAAACTTATTTGAATAGATTTTGGTCTAGCCTTCCTCAGTCATTTTTAAATGATTATATAGAGAACCCTAGTCTCTTAAAGATGAATAATAACCCTTGGTTTGAAGTAGAAAGGATTGCAGTCAAACCACGAGAAGGAATGAGTTTAGATAGGTGGTTATCATCCAATAAAACGATAGAATTTGAAAAAGCATATAACTTGTTAAAGTTAATTGGCTTTGTATTATTTGCATTGCTGGTTATTATTGTTTTTCGTAAGGGCTGGTTATTAAACATACTAACTACTATAAGCAGTAATATTAGACCCATCCCTTGGAAATTGCCGCAAAAGCTAGAAGAGCAGTTTTTTAAGTTTGAACTTAATTTATCACTCTGGATCTATTCAATAATAGCTATTTTATTTGTTTATGTGCTTATATGGGCCTCCATCAATACAAATAATGTGCTTGAAACCTATACTTTGTTAGCATCAGCTATGTATTTATTTGTTGTTTTAGTTTATCGACACTATAGGGGACATAATTCTCTAGAAAAGCGTCCAAATAATAAAATCAATCCAGTTGTATTCGGTACCTCAATATTTATATTTATGCCACTATTAATTGCTGACTTACAAAATTTACGTAACCAAAGTTATTTGATTGTGCCGGTATTGACGGCACTGTATGGCTTATCACCTGAGATTGTAAGAAATACAATAAGCTTATACAGGGCCTCAAAAGAGTTGTTGGAGGTAGTTATTTGGGCAGCTGTTGCATTAGTTCTTTATATTGTAGGATTTATTACAGGAGTAATACTAGGCGATAATTATTACTTTACTTTCGGTGGCATAGCAGTAGTGATGACTTGGCGAGCATTATTGCTGTATTTGAAACCTAGTCTTGAATCTCGCTGGCCAGAACTTAGTAATAAAGTGTTTGGCGGGGCAGGCACAAAATATTTCTCTGGCTTTATTATTGCCATCGTTGTTGCTGCGGTAATGCTGATACTGAAATTAGAGCCTATTAAAGAGCAGTTAGCCGTGATTTGTTATTACATGTTGGTAGTTGGTGTGGTATTAGAAATACTAGATTTAAGGAAAGATAAGCCTAACATTAATCAAGAAAACAGTGTTGATAAGTGAGAATAAATACTGCCTCTGATTCTTGGAGAAAAAATCTAGGGTACCAGTGGGCCTCGACACTGTACGTTGCCGTATTGGGTTTTGTGGTCTCAGTATTATTAGCAAGAGAGCTTGGTGTAGAGGGTTTTGGTAACTATAGCTATATCTTGAGCTTGGCAGGTATATTTTTGATTATTCAAGATGGTGGCTACAAAACACTCATCTTTCGTGAGAGTGTCGATGACTCTGCCCAATTATTGTTGTCTTCTGGCGTTATGCATGTCGTGTCGATTACTGTTTTTGGGGCTCTGGCAGTCTTTTTATTGCAGCCACAACGCTGGTTAGCGATATTAACCGCTGTTTGTTGTATGGGTCTAGTGGTTCTGAGTGGGTTCGTGTCTAGTCTTTTGAAGGGTAGGGGAGATTTTAAGTCAGATGCCGCATGGAGAATGGTAATTCGTAGCTTAACTGCTTGTGCCATTTTATCGGCGTTGTTTTTTTATGAAGATGGCTCAGTAACCTCTTTGTTTGTTGGTTGGAGTGTGGCCTTGGTTTTAGCTCTAATCTGGCCTATAGTGAAGGGCTATTTGAGTTGGCCAAGTTTTAATTTCAAAGGAGAACTATTCAGAGCCAGTATGGTGTTTCTGACCATTGATGTTGCAACCGTATTTTATTTTCGAAGTGACATCGTGTTGCTGGAGTATTTTGGACATATAGAGGGGGATGTGGGCCAGTACTCTGCAGCTTATCGTGTCCTTGAGGGGGTCATATTACTGGCAACACCGGTGGCTCAAATTGCATTCAGATCATTGCGATTAAGGCAAAATCAAAAAGAATTTTTTGGCTTGTTGAGTTGGCTGGTCTTGGTGATGCTGATGATTGCTGTTATTGTTGCGGTAATAGGAGCATTCTTTGGTGGCGATTTAATGTTGATAGTGTTTGGTGAACAGTACCAATACGCAGGAGAGCTGTTGCCACTATTATTGTTTGCAATGCTATTTATACTGCCTAACTATATTTTGACCCAAGGTACGATCGCTCTTAATAAAGAGATAGGATATGCAAAGATTGCAGTTACAGTTGCACTGTTAAATATTGTATTAAATGTATGGCTGATTCCAGATTTCGGGGCAATGGGTGCTGCGTGGGCAACGATTTTTTCAGAAGGGGTACTGTGTTTAGGGCTAGGATTGGTATTGTGGCGGGAGTGGATAGGAGGTGATAGTGCGAATCGGGGTTGATGCGAGGTCACTTTCTGAGCCAATCTCTGGGATTGGTCGTTATACATTGAGCCTATTAGAATTAATGGTACTGGATAAGTCACACGAATGGGTGCTGTATTCTCATCGCCCAATTTTGCATGGTCAATGGGGCATGCAAAACGTTACTGTTCGTGCGTTGTCCTTTCCAAAATGGGTTAGAGGTCTTTATGTACCGTGGTCTCAATTTATATTGCCTTTATGGGTAAAGCAAGACGGTATAGATCTTTTTTGGTCGCCGGCACATCGCCTACCTAGGTACCTACCCAAATCAATTGCAAGCGTGGTTACTATCCATGACTTGGTATGGAGGCATGCTCCAGATACTATGAAGTCATTCGGTCGTTTTTTGGATGCTAAGTTTATGCCAGAGGCGATTAGAATGGCAGACAAGGTAATTGCAGTGTCCAAATGGACAGCCAATGATTTAATAACCGAGGTGCCAGAGGCAGAAGTAAAAACCAGTGTTATTTATGAAGCTGGATCTTTAACATTTAGTCACTCAAGAAGTGATTATAACTTAGGCGAAAAATATTTATTATTTGTCGGCACTTTAGAGCCTAGAAAAAACCTGCCTCGGCTGTTGAAGGCTTATTCATTGCTTTCTTGCTCTATTAAAGACGAATACCCTTTAATTATTGTAGGTGGAAAGGGTTGGGGTGAAGATGATATTGATGATATTGTTAAACAGTTTGATATTGAAAAGTATGTGCAATTTTTGGGATATTTATCTGATAAGGAATTAGCGACTGTCTATCAAGAGGCTTCTCTGCTAGTTATGCCGTCTTTGTATGAAGGCTTTGGATTGCCATTACTTGAGGCAATGAGCGTAGGAGTGCCGGTAGTCACTTCCAATATATCCTCAATGCCTGAAATTGTTGGCGATGCTGCAGTGTTAGCTGATCCTTATAGTGTGGATTCAATAAAAGAAGGCATTGAGAAAGTATTGACTGATTCGGAATTAAAGTCCGAGCTATCAAATGCAGGATATGATCAATCAAAGCTGTTTAGTTGGGCAAGGGCTGCTAAGGAGACATTGCTAGTATTTGAAGGTGCATTGTCTAAGCATAAAGGTAATCATCATTAATATGCGAGTACTGCATGTCACACAAACTTACTATCCAGATACCAGAGGCGGTATTGAAGAGGTAATCAGGCAGATAACTTTAAACACCAAGATGCTGGGTGTTGAGACACGAGTACTTGCCTTAAGTAAAAATCCAATACCAACTGTTATTGAAATTGATGGTGTAAAGGTATATTGCGCGCCATTAACAATCAAAATTTCATCGTGTGGTATGTCTATAGTAGCATTTAAACAGTTTAAAGATTTAGCAGATTGGGCGCAAATTATTAACTATCATTTTCCTTGGCCGTTTATGGACTTACTGCATTTTTTGAATAATATCAATGCAAAAACAATTTTAACCTACCATTCAGACGTAGTTCGTCAGAAAAAATTGTTAATGTTATATAAGCCATTGATGAATCGTTTCCTTCATCAGATAGATGTAATTGTGGCAACTTCAGATAATTATGCTAAATCTAGCAATGTTCTTCAAAATTATAAAGAAAAAGTACGCACTATTCCAATAGGTGTCAGTCAACAAAGTTACCCAGTGCCAACAAAACAAAAGTTGGATGAAATTGAAGGCAGAATAGGTAAAGATTTCTTTTTGTTTATTGGCACACTGAGAAAATACAAAGGTTTGCATGTTTTATTAAACGCATTGAAAAACACAAAACTTCAACTTATTATTGCAGGATCTGGACCCGAAGAAGTAGCTTTAAAGCGCTTAGCACAAAAGCTAAAGCTGTCAAATGTGGAGTTTATGGGTAGAGTTAGTGATGTTGATAAAGTTGCTCTCATCAAGCTTTGTCTTGCAGTGGTATTGCCATCGAATTTACGTTCTGAAGCTTTTGGGGTTGTGCTACTAGAAGGTGCAATGTATAAAAAACCACTTATTTCCACTGAGCTGGGTACAGGTACCAGTTATGTAAATATCAATGGAGAGACGGGTTTGGTTGTGCCACCGGCTGATGTAAGCTTACTGAGAGGGTCAATGCTATTGTTAAATAATGACAAGGAGTTAGCTAACAAAATGGGGGGGAACGCTTTTAAGCGATATAATAAATTTTTTACAGGCTCGGTAATGGGCGATCAATATGCAGAGCTTTATAAAACATTGTTAAGGAGGGCTAGTGGCGATTGATTTAACTTTATATTCTTTTATAGTAGTAGTAGTAGTAGTAGTAGTAGTAGTAAAAGTGCTATCATCTTTTGCTAATCAATTGAAACTAATTGATTTTCCTAATCATCGAAAACAGCATAAGGGTAATGTGCCATTAGTTGGTGGGGTTGCGATGTTTGTAGGCTTTGTATTCGGGGCAATGTTATTGGCAGGTGAATATATTCAAATTATCTCCCTGACATTGGCTTCATTCATTATGTTGGTTATTGGCATAATAGATGACAGAAGTGAGACAACTGTTATTACCAGAATGTTCGTTCAAGTGATGCTGGCAGTGATAATCGTGTCTATTTTGGGTGTTGAGTTAAAATCACTTGGCAATCTATTGGGTGTTGGAAATATAAATTTAGGTAAAGCTGCGTTAATTATTACCGTATTGGCAATCGTAGGCGGTGTTAATTCATTTAATGTAATGGATGGTATAGATGGTTTGTCTGGCGGGTTAGCGGTAGTTGTGTTTTCTGCTGTTTTGCTTTTGGCTTATATGGAAAAAGCCCACGATGTTGCCAATCTGTCTTTGTTGTATTTGTTTATTTTACTACCTTTCCTGTTTTTTAATTTATCAAGAAAACATAAGGTTTTTATGGGGGATGCTGGTACGCTATTTATTGGGGTGGGTATTGTGTGGATATTAATTGTGTCATCTCAAAGTGAGCAGCCTATATTTTCACCCGTAATTGCATTGTGGATTTATGCAGTGCCATTGATAGATATTATATCTGTTGCATACCTGCGTATTAAAAATGGTAAATCCCCCTTTCTTCCAGATCATAACCATATACACCATCAAATTAAAAGACGATATAATTATAATAATCAAAAAACTTTGGTGATTATTTTAATTATTGCAGCCTTGATTGCTACAATTGGCGTATTGGGTCAAGTATATTCTGTTTCAGAGTGGATAATGTTCCTTGGTTTTGTAGGTTTATTTTTTATGTACTTGATTGGTTTGATAAAGGTTAATACGCCAGTGATTAAGAATTAAGGTTAATATGAAATATTCTAAAAATTTCTATCAAATTAAATCGAATCAAGAGATTTTTGACAAGATCAAATCCGAGCGAGATGGCGATAAGGTAGGTTATTATCAACTTCCTGAACAAGATACATCCGAGATTAAAGCTTACGCAGCCACCATTGCCAAAAAACACATTATGGTGATTGGTATCGGTGGATCTAGCTTAGGTGCAAAGGCAATTTATGAGTTTTTATTGCCAGCTAATAGTAAGTTAAAAAATTTATCCTTTCTTGAGACGATAGACCCTTTGAAGGTTAACTATTCTCTTGATAAGATTGATTTGAATAATACACAGTTTGTATTTATCTCTAAATCTGGCGATACCATCGTGTAGTGGTCCGTTAATCTTGGACACATTTCAAGCCACTTTTTCCAATTCAGCCATCTTTTGAGCGGGTGTCATATACCCGATCGCTGAATGAATCCTTTTGTAGTTATAAAAGTAA
>Ga0209662_1000298_pt1 | contig 29051 bp, 24 predicted proteins | sample SaaInlV_150m_DNA_4_FD_184662 | JGI IMG/M metagenome (GOLD analysis project Ga0209662, IMG submission 184662) | Marine microbial communities from expanding oxygen minimum zones in the Saanich Inlet - SI072_LV_150m_DNA (SPAdes) (version 2) | ecosystem: Environmental > Aquatic > Marine > Intertidal...
ATACGTTTTGTACTTTTTATCGGGATTTCGGTGTTATTTGTTCTGTACCCCTTTTCTAATTATATTCATATTCATATAAGAACGGCTGCATATATGCAGCCATTCTTGTATAAGACTATTGTATTATGATGTCAATGTGTGTTCATGTATGTTATCTGTTTGTTATGATATATTTGTTACGGTATATGCAGCCGAATATAATTACTAACATTATATTGTGTATATTGTGTATATTATACATAACGTGTTAATAATGTTTATATTTGTTACGATACAAGCAGTCGTTTATATTTGTTGCTATTATATTATAATGCATTTTATGTATATATATATTGTATGATGTATGATATATATACTTATAATATATTTTGTCACGATGTATGCAGACATACTTATATATTGGTAGCATGCTATGATTATAAATAGTTAAGGTATGCATTTCTATGCGAACCCATATCAACATATGATGTATAGTTCTGTACAAATATTATTTACAATGAAAAGGAGTCTGTCTTTCTGATTGTAGAGAGAAAAGAATAGTAGATGCCTCGGGCGCGCCGAGCGATAGGATCGGATATGCGCCACGGCGAACCAATATCAACATATGATGTACAGTTCTGTACAAATATTATTTACAATGAAAAGGAGTCTGTCTTTCTGATTGTAGAGAGAAAAGAATAGTAGATGCCTCGGGCGCGCCGAGCGATAGGATCGGATATGCGCCACGGCGAACCAATATCAACATATGATGTACAGTTCTGTACAAATATTATTTACAATGAAAAGGAGTCTGTCTTTCTGATTGTAGAGAGAAAAGAGTGGGTGCCTCGGGTGCGCTGAGAAAAGTATACAGATGATATAAATACATAGTATAATTAGTGTCTATAGTATGGATAACATTCATATACGGAAAATAACATCATCTGATTACCACAAGGGGGTTATAGAACTTTATAGCCAGTTTTTTACAATAAATAGTACTACGATTGATATGGCTGATTTCAGCAAATATATTACCGAACAATGTAATGACAATCATGTTATTTTTGTTGTAGAGAGTAATAATAAAATCATAGCATGTGCTACATGTATCATAGATACAAAAATCATACATAACTTCGGTAAGGTTGCACATATAGAAGATGTAGTGGTGGATACTGCAATGCAAGGTTTGGGGTTGGGTAAAAATATAATCAATACATGTGTTGAATATGCAAATGACAATAAATGTTACAAAATCATTTTGGACTGTTCTGATAAAAACGTGATGTTTTATGAAAAATGTGGATTCATACACAATGGTAACACGATGAAAAGAATGGGTGCCTCGGGCGCGTGAGCGATAGGATCGGATATGCGCCACGGCGAACCAATATCAACATATGATGTACAGTTCTGTACAAATATTATTTACAATGAAAAGGAGTTTGTCTTTCTGATTGTAGAGAGAAAAGAAGGGTACATCGGTCATACGAATGAACGAATGGATCGGATATGCGCCGCGGCGAACCCATGGCACACAATGATGTACAGTTCTGTACAAATATTATTTACAATGAAAAGGAGTTTGTCTTTCTGATTGTAGAGAGAAAAGAAGGGTACATCGGTCATACGAATGAACGAATGGATCGGATATGTACCGCGGCTAACCATTTGTTCTTTTTGTTTTTTAATATCCATCCTCGTATGCTAATTTGCACCATAGGTATCCCATGAATATGATGAATACAGTGAGTATAATGAATGTTTCTACAATTGCTGTCATAGTGTTCGTTTTTTTAAGGTAGTTCCTTTTTGATATCACTGGAATGTTTGTGGGAACTACATTCAATTCTTTTGTGGGATTTACTTATCCCCTACCCCCTACCATTCTTTATATTGACCGAGTGGGAACTCTTTGCGTTGCATCGGCACCGACGTCGTGTCATGTACGTATATGACTCGTCGTGCGTTTGACTATGCGCAGCGATAGGATCGGATTATGCGCCGCGGCGAACCCATGGCACACAATGATGTACAGTTCTGTACAAATATTATTTACAATGAAAAGGAGTTTGTCTTTCTGATTGTAGAGAGAAAAGAACGAGCGACTCAGGTTGAAATATATACAGTTAATTGTCAAACTCACTTAAAAAATTTGGATCAGGTCCTCTCGCATCAGCAGCAGCTCTCGCAGCAGCAAATCTCGCAGCAGCTTCTCTCGCAGCAGCAACTCTCGCAGCAGCGGCTTCCCTTAACTTAATTTCTTTTACAGCAGCTCTTGCAGCATCAGATATTTGCTGTGGTGTAAAATCATCTGGATTATTATTATCAGATCCAGCCCGACGGGTTCGGGTCATTCTGCGGCGCCTGCGAGCAGAACCAGAACGCTTGGACTTATTCTTATTCGTACGCCTACGTTTGCTGGCGACGGAGCGACTACGTCTCTTGGTGGTATTGATGGATTTACGATACCTACTGCTAGACCTAGTCCGTCTAGGGGTTTTACCACCCACAGTATTACCAGTCGTATCACTTTTGATTGGCATCTATATATATACCAATACATATTTATTCACGAATACGATATACAGAGAGAAAAAATGACAAAAATCAACATATGATATACAACGCACGAATACAAAAAAATGAGAGGTATATACATTCTCATTTTTTTTATGGGATATATTTTGTTTTATTACTATTTATACAGTCATCGCGTATCATACAATACAATATTCTAATCCATTTCCCATTCCATGCAACCTTTTCCTCTTCCAGCATCAATATATGTGTTAATCTCATCAATGATCCGTTTGCTCACATCAGAATACTCGTCGTAGCGAACAGTCGTAGCGATGTAGTAAATACGATTCGTCCGCTCGTCGACGAGATCCAGTATGGCGGAGATTTCGTTGCGCATTTGCGTTACCATAGGCGGATACTGCACCGCAATGTTCATAGCATCATCGTCCTGCAGAATGGTGATGTACTCGGCCAGTAACATGGCGGGCTCAAAATCGGCGACGAACTGGTCGCGGAGGAGAACGAATCGTCTAACGACCTTCTGGATTTTCAGGGTCTCTGCATCTTCTAGTTTCTGCATGTTGATATCCTCCTGCTCCTCCTGCTCCTCCTGGGCCCGCTGCAACTGAAGAGCACCTTTGGCGACCAGCTCGCATTCGAGCGCGAGATAGACCGTATACAGTTCATCTAGGAGAGGGTGCATACACACATCGGACTCCTTCTCTCGGAGGACACGGACAAAATCAGACACGAACTGCTCGGCCAATGGCACATTGATCGGACGAATACCCAATGTGTCCCTGTCGGACCACTCCCAGAAGCAATATGATCCAGTATCGGTGTACTCATATGTCCAGGTGAAGTAGGGAGGATGGACAATGGGGAAATCGGTGAAGATATTGTCGTTGGGGAACCGTGCTTCGTACTCGTACAACATCGTTGCCAGGACGCACTCTGTCTGCTGGTTTGCGGGACGGGGAAGGGTATCGGAACCATAGAAGTCGTTGGCCGCATGCACGAGGACAAACGTCTTGAAGATGCGAACGAAATCGGGCATGACCCTAACGACCGTTGGGTTGCGGATGATGAATTCGGTCATGGTAGGTAACAGTTAGTGAACTGGGTCTATATAATACATTACATCTATCACACTGAATGTATTTCAATTCTTTTTAGATTTGTTAAAACAGACAAATAGTCAAGGTAGTCAATGTAGTCCACGTAATACAGCTCATATTTTACTTACAATCTACTTTAGTACTACTATGTGCAATCTATGCGATACAGATCCAAAAAGTCACTCCTTCTTCAAAATGGGACGCCAGGGAGGCGCGAATATGTTCTACTCTTGTCCTGGTGACGCAACAAATCACGAGACGAACGGCGTTCTCGCACACTACAGAGAGGTTTTAGAAAATAACGGCGGAGAGAAATGGATATTCATCTTTGATGCAACGGGATTCACACTATACCACTCCACACGCATCGCATCGGCACGCGGACTGCTCGCGATATTCAACGAGTATGGAGACAGCCTGCAGGAGGTACGTATCACCAATGCCACTTCTTTTGCCAAGACCATGTTCAGTGCGATCCGACCGTTCGCGTCCGCCGAGATATTTAAGAAGATTATATGGAAGTAGGTAATACTTCTAGTAGCAAAACTGTAAAATATAATCGGACACGTATACATATAATACTTCATATATGTCGGGATTTTTTGATCAGCTTCAGACCACGATAGAGTCGAAGCCACACCCACCCACCATCGTCAATGAGGAGAGCAAATTCGTGGTGGTCACTTACTGGTGGGGGAGGGGAAGAGCCAACGCCAACATCGCACGCCCATGCATGATGTTCTACGAAGACTTCATCGATGGTGTCAAAAAAATCACCATGGAGTTCATCCGCAAGTTGATCACGAATCCAAAAATCATAAATAAAGATGATGATTTTGTGGCGCAAACTATGTCGTCTTTGTTAACGATCTACTCCGCACCATTGGATAAGAAAATGAACGAGTTTGCCAAAAACTACTATTATATGATTCACACCGATGTGGGCACCATCGATATCAAACCTGAGGCCGCACGTATGGCTGCGACACAGGCGCGGCTCTTAGAAATGCGCGAGGCGGGACAAGTCCCAGACGAGTTTACTCTACCTCTACTCCCAGCGGATAAGATTAGTATGTTTCTTAATAGCATCGCATACACCATAATAAGCCTTACCATCAATGAGATGATCGAGTTATCTAAGGTGAATCGTGCCATGATAGAACAGAAAAATATGTATATAGAAACCAAAAATAGCAGTGATATTGAAGAGAACCGTATAAAGTACGCCGCCATACAAAGAGAGCAAGATAAACTGACTACACAGGCAACAAAAATAAACGATACAATTAAGAATATCCTAAAACGAAAGACAACCATATCGTTACGATATGAAGAATCTGATACCTCCTCAACGAATCCTATGGGAATAGTCTCTTTTGATAACGTGAATATATACGACCTCCTCATCGCGCGTCTACGGTTCCGCAAGGCCAAACCATTTGAGAATATGATTAGTGAATGGGAGGAGGCATGCAAAGCCGCGCAATGCAACCATCTGGCCATCGAGTACCCTGAGTTCGCAGCAGAGGGCGGGTACCAGATGGCCATCAACGCCAAACCACTATTCATCCGACACGCACTAGCACAGTGTGGCGGACGCGCAGTACTCTACATCGATGGCGACATGATCATTCATCGGTATCCAGGTATTTTTGATTTACCCAATGTGGATTTCATGGCACGCGGATGGAACGCCGACCCGAGAGCGGGGTATTCTAGTGCCGATAGCATATATTATGACCCATATAGATTCGAAACGTCAGGCGGTATCATGTTCTTCGCATCAAGCCGCGAATCGCGTGCCCTGATTGATATATGGATCAGCGAGAGCTCAGTGGACCGAAACAAAGGCAAGGCAGATGATCGTATACTGTCGCTGATGTTCAACGCGCGCAAATTCATGCTGAACATGAACATCATTCAACTACCTATTGAGTACCTGTGGCTCACACTCGACTACGACGAACGTCTGATAGAACAAATATACGACTGGGACAGGAGGGAGATGCGGGACACCATTATTGTGGAGCACGCAGAGTGTCTCACGAGCGAGGAGACCGCGTCGGGATCGGGCTCATCAAGCAATAGATCGCCCAAGTTTCATGCGTTCCTGGACAACATGGAAGGGAGCGAACCAGTGTCCGAACGATTCGATGAGAGTCTGGCGTTCCCGAGCAAGACGGCAGCCGACGAGATACGCACCTACCTCAAGTACATGTCCGATCAACCATACATCAACGATGGAAGCACCGAACTGATTAAACGAGGATTCATCGACCCACAAAACCCAGAAAACAACGAATATCCATTGTACGTGACGCCCTACGACAAGGGATACGGAAACAGGAGAAACGCAGTCGCACATCGCAATCTGACAACGGTTATGGATGAGCTTGACGACAACTACTGGTTACGTAAAGGAACAGAATTCTTGAATAACAGGGTAGGTGGTGACGTGATTGTGCTGTGCGAGAAACACATGACCGATACGTTAGGACCAGAATACATTATCCCGATGATCATGTCCTTGCTGGAACGCAACAAGCGCGTGATAGTACTTCCAAGAGTTTGCGTCGCAGGGACGTGCTACATGGATATACTGACCAGATCCGAGGCGATGCCGCACCTAGACATGATGTTCTTTCCCGACATGAGACCACAACAACAAAACCCAATGACCCACATGCTCAAACCGAAGATAGATCTGACACAACCAATCTACTTCCATAAGATGGGCAAAGACAGTCTGATCGTACAGGTACTGTCTATGTTCGGCAGCCTGGGTGAGCTGGCCGACGAACTACATGGAGGTTCGTATCAGATCCTGTCACGCGTGCGCATCGGATACGCGATGAAACGAACGGGTGCGGCGGACAGCGTATCGATGTGCACGATGACGGGACTCGCTACCGCCATTGACGGGGACAGAAGCGCAGCAACGGGTCCAACAGCAGTAACAGGTCCAGGTGCAGATGGGGAGGCGCGGAGAGGAGGAAGGAGAGGAGGGGGAAAAGCACAGATTGTTGATCTAGAGAGAGAGATGGAAGGGTATTTACATGGCCAGGAGGAAATGTACGGGAAAAATCGCACTGGTATGGCCAGCAAGGGCGGAAGAGTGAGAGGAAGAGAGAGAGGAGCCAGACGACTTAGCACGCGACGCAAACGGGCGAATGCACGTCGTCAGACCAACAAGCGCACGCGCACACGACCTGGACGTAGACGTAGACGTACTACGAAACATACGAGACGACGAACAAAAAAACAACGCGGACCGATTCGCTCAATGCGCCGCCAAAAGAAAAAATAAGCACAGTGCGCTTATTTTTAGAGATTGGGTGATTAGATTGTATATAGCTTAGTTAGTTAGTTAGTTAGTGTTAAGCGAACTCAGGGTTCCATTTCCTTTCGCCATTCACGAGAGCGAGGATGGTTTCATCGGTGATGTTGTCGTTCAATGTTGCGTGTTCAAAATCAATGATCCACACCTTTCCAGGGGAGGATAAATCTTCCACAAAATTATACCCCGTCAAATCGGGAAACTCGATATCGTTCGCCACAAGAAGCTGCACAATATCGACTATTGAGTCAAACACTTCTTTTGGCAAGTCTTCTGCGGATTCGCCGTACATGTCCGACACACTCATCGGACCCACACGGGGCATGGCCATGAACTTCGTCTCATGACAGTAGGCAGACACTTCAGGGACGCGCACGATGTTCAGATTGCGTACATACCTCTGCATCTTGTACTCGTGCTCGCTGACTCCATGCTTAACATAATACTTGTCGGGCTGCGAGGCATACTCAGCCATGGAGGCGGGGATGGCGGGGGTACTGGTGGTTTTTAGTGACATTGTTATTGTAATAGCAACGGATACTTATTTGAACTGATTATACCACGAACTGAACTGGCGATAACCGTTTCAATTTTGTGCAAGGACACTAATTGAACTCTATGCTAAGCTAATCAATCCAACACACGGCTCCGTCGCCACGGAAATAGTTACTTGTGGTATGTCGGTACCGCCAGCACGACCACCAGTACTAGAAGCAGTACTTGCACTAACCGCACGCAAACGATACCCTTGTATATCCACACACCCCTTATTCCCGTTAGGTCTGCTCACATTGGCATCAGGCACAATAAGACATAAGGCGTCCTTGAACTCACTCACAGTCAGATCGGCTCCGATATCGGCGTGGTCACGCTTGAACTGGACCCAGAGAGAGGGGGACTTCAGAAGACTATTCGTTCCCTGGTCCGACTCCTCCTCCGTCGTGGCGCTCCACCACTCACTCAGAACAGCATAGTGCTTGGTGTGCACAGAAGCAGCAGATGATACCGATGATGTATTGAGCAATCCAGCAACCTCCTTCTCTAACTCGTCATGCAGCCCACGCAATCCAGAGATCGCGCTCTTCACCTCGCGCAGTCGCTTCCTTAGACCGCCAACCTTGTCTTCGGTCCGACGCCGATCGTCGCGCAACGTCGCGAGCTCCTGCGCATCGGCGCCGACGCCCGCCTCGCTCGCCCTGATTTTGGCGAGCTGCTCGCGACAGAGGTAGAACAACGTCTTCAATAACAATCCTGGATCCCCATGCCCAAGCAAATTATTCACGTAGGCCACGCACTGCGTCTCACTGATCCACTCGAAGGAGAAGGCGACACCATCCTTACGGTCTATACCCGTGTTGAGAGATACGAGCCATGCAAAAGGAATGTGCGCATTGCATCGTAAATCAGCCTTCATCTTCTCAATCTGTGACGCATCCACGCGTCGCTTGTACGCCTTGGCATCCACCATGATGGTGAGGTCTTTTACAACGATGTGTGCATCGCCCTTGTGCGGCTGCGCATGCACGTCCAGCAACTGAAATCCTTCAAAATCCATAAAGGTCTTCTCGGCCAGACACATGAACTGCTCCTCGCCGATAGCCCCAATCTCGGTGGATGTACGCGTCTTATGCATTTGCTGTTGCTGCTGTTCCAACATATCTGTGGTTCTAGCGAGCACATCACCTATCATGTGATCGCGTGCCTGGTCGTGTTGACGCACGGTTGCTGCGACCTCCTCGTCCATCTTGGCACGCTGATTCATATCGTGCTGACGCAACTCCTCCCTGCTCTCCAACAGATCCAAGTCCCGCTGACGCAACAAGTCGTTCAAGCGACGCACTTGCTCCTCTTTGTCGCCGAGAATCCGATCGAGTAACTCCGTCTTGTGACGCACCACGGTCTCTACCTCCTTGTCCAACCGATCATTCGCCGCGATGCGACGCTCCTCGGACAACGTCTTCTCGAGGACCAAGGCGGCCGCTTGTGCGTCTAAGGCGGCCGCTTGCTCGTCTAAGGTGGCACGAAACACACTCTCAATCTCATCATGCATCTGCTGATCGTTTTGGCATGCGAGCATCTTGCGGCTCTGGCGCAGGCAAGCGGCACCGCTACAGAGCGCAATGGAGCGCTCCTCGTCGGTCAAATTATGAATGGATAGAGCGTCCTCCGTGGACACGGGAACATGGAACACATGTTTGGTTTCTCTCTGCATGCGGGTTAGTTATTAGATTGATGGAGTCGGTAATCCTTACTTCATATGACGATATATACGTATATCGTAACCATGGATACAGTCGCTCGTTATCGGTTCAACAAAAATCGTACCGTACAGTAGATACATATGTGGGGACTATTTCGCCGTTCTTCTACTAGCTCCGATAGTAGTACTAGTAGTATTACTAGCATAGATATTGATGAACCATGTCTAAGAGGAAGAAGCAGCAGCATCAGCAGTCTCCGTACCGTCGACATAGAATCCACAGTGCATGAGGTGGTCAGTGCACAGGACATAGATCATGGTGTACTACTCGACCTGCTCCGCATTACCTTGCTCATATACAACTTTGGTGAGACACTTGCCATTGAGGAGGCAAAGGCAGCCACTACCATTGCAATGGATAACGCCATCAAAGTCGTAGCCGATATGACCAAAGAAAATGGGGACGCGGGACCAATTGATCCCAACTCTTCCACCACACTAGAGGCGTTCGTGAACCGTTTACGAGAACGCGAACTGACACAGAAAGGGGGAGAGTCAGGGATCGGTGCCACACGCAACCGAGCCCTGACAGAGATGGCGGCGAGCGCCCCGCAGGGGCGTGTGCATCGGTTCATCGATGACGACTATACCGACATACAGGCAGCGGTGACCGTGTCAGAGGGACAGAAACGTATATGTGTCGTGTTCCGTGGGAGCGAGTCGCGTTCCGACTGGTACTACGATCTGATGCTATTCAAACAGAGCATTGGGGGGATGAGAGGTATCGCCAGTGACGTCACTGTTCATAGTGGATTCCATACACAGCTCACGAAGGGCAACACTTACAACAAGATCACAGACAGCGTACGCGAACTGATAAATGAACACCCCACATTCGCAGTGTACGTCACAGGACATAGTTTAGGTGGTGCACTCGCAACGCTCTTTGGGTTCATGTTCGCACACGAGGTAGAAACACCAGTGGTGGTCGCATCCTTCGCGAGCCCACGCGTGGGCAACTACGCTTGGAAACAGGCATTTGAGGCCAGGACAAACCTGTACCACTATCGTGTGACCAACAAGCGCGACGTAGTCACCGCCTTCCCCATGTACCGCTACCATCACGTCGGAAATAACATTCAGCTTGCTGACACGGAGCACAAATGCTTCACACGGGACACGGCGAGAGGATGGTTCGATGAATCCATATTCACCTGCTGGAGCCCATCCGAACACGACTGTGAGCTGTACTACAAAAGACTCACTGACAACACGTGGTAGAGGAAGAAAGAGGAGGTTGTACAACCGACTTGCGCCGCTTTGCCGCTGCCGCTGATCTAGAAGAGGATCCACCTATATGTACGTAAATGGCATCCGAAACGTCGTACATGTGTGCGGAAATGGCGTCGATCGTAATGACCGTTATCCCAAAACCTAAGCATAATAGTCCTATGATTAGCAACATGCAATAGGTAGGTGGGGTATGGGTGTATACTATAAGACGCTCAAAAAGAATTGAATGGAATCCTAATAAGAGACTATAGGTATAATACAACACATATTACGATTCCGAATCCGAAGTATACTTTTTGAAATTTTAAAATCATGTCTAACAAGAACGTTAACATCATTTCCACACAACAGCAAGTGCATCAACCCGACAACCTATTTGACACAGGTCTAATGCTTGCGGATCCATCTGGTCAATCCACCCTCTGGGACGACTACTCATCCGATGACTCTGTGGTCGAAATCATCATCGATCGCACAGGACGTTCCCCCGCCGAAATAGCCGAAGAGACAGAGAGATTGGACCGCGAAGGGTTACACTACTTGGAACATGGTAACGACCTTGACGACGTGGACGACATGGACGATCTTGACGACATGGACCTAGTAGATATAGATATCCCACCACGTCCCCTCACCCTCGCCGACCTCGATCTTGATATGGGTCATGTATTTGACGAAGACGAACACGTAGAACACGAGTACGAGATAGACTCTGATGACGAATCAGAATACGCACAGAGAGAAGAATACGACACCACACAAGATGACATAGATGAAGACAGAGCCGAAGTCGCACGACAAATACATCAATACCACAGCCGCAACAGAGGAGAACGACGCGGAAAACGCAATACCGCCAGTAATGCACATACTCTCAGCACATACCACAGGGAGATTGGGTTCTTTGACCTGTATACCACCACCGCCACCACCACATACGAATTTGAACCGATCGGACTCTTCGCACTCGCTGTAATGTATCACGTCGTCGGAAAAGCCAAACAATTATACAGCAATGATAATGATGATGAGAGAGAAATAGAGATGTTATACGAGATGTCCATCGCACTTAGCCCGAACAACTCACCATGCTTCATGGATTATGCAGAGGGCCAGGAGATGTATCACAAAAACTACGACAAGGCAGAAAAGTTCTACATCAGAGCCATTGAGGACTACGATGATACGCGAGCCATGTTCAACCTAGCCGACATGTTCCTCCGCATGTACGCCGACAATGATGATGATACTGCTATAATTACAGAATCAGTAAAAGATCCAACATACATTGACTCCGCAATCAAATATTTAAAAATGGCAGCGACATTCGGTGACACATATAGCCAAGAATCCGCATGCGCATTGCTATATACGCACCGCCCCGACGAAGTAGAGGAGTTCGCCGTATATTTTGAACTCTTGTCCATAGATCACTGGCCCAGTGCATCCCTTTTTGAGAACGGAGACACCAGAGACTACTATAATTGGAGACAGGTGCACAAAGTCGTCACAGATTTCACTACCAATGTCAATCCAATCAATGTATACGAACGCCTCAAGACATTCGTACAAGAAGCGGAATCCGTGGGCGCGGGCGCGGTCGTGGACACATCAAGACGATGTCTCACCAATATCGTAAATAACTACCGCCAGGTGGCACCGTACATTACCAAGGTGGCGTTATTCACCAGACTGAACAACGTCGTTGAATGCGGAGTCTGCTACGACGAGAAACTAAACATAGACCTGCAATGCGGTCACATTGTATGCACTGACTGCTATAAACATGTATATTTGACCAACTGCCCCTTCTGCCGCTTTGAATTTGATACGTCATAATCCAACAAAAATAAAACAATAAAACAAAAAAAAACAAAAAAAACAAAACCGCCAAGCGGTATTGTTTTTTTACGACAAATGGTATCATATAGTACGATTACTAACCTACCTACCTAATCACGATTTGATTCGGGTAGAGTTCTTCGGGGCGACTAAGTCGGGCGCAGCCCTTCTAATAATCTTGTTCCGATAATGATCGGTCTCCTGCTGAGTCGAACCACCGAACGCTGCATTCACGATACCAAGGTACCGTTCATGTGCGCGCGTGTGGTAGTCCGTGTGCGTCGGATTCTCCTTTTGCCAGGCGGGCAGAGCCACCACATTCTGATGAGCCACGTGCTTGACCACACGATGCATCTTGTCGCCAGACGCGTTGTCTTTTTCCCATATATCATTATCCTTGATGTAGAACGATTCGCGTTTCACATCCGTACAATGGATGGGGCGCTGACATACATCCAGCTTGCGCAGACCATCCATCATCATACGAGTGACACCCTCCACGTAACCCACGTCCGCGAGCCGTTCCAGATCGTCAGGAGTCACTTTGATCATCTTGACGAAGTCCATCACATTCATCGCATCCTTGCAGTCAGAATTCAAAAAGACGTTCAGATTGAACTTGTTGGTGTTGTTGTTGATCGTAGTGATGTTGTTCGTGATGTTCGGATTGTTATCGGTCTTGCTACTCGCCATCATCTCCGCTAACTGCTTTCCTTGCTGATCCAACATCTCTTTCAACTCGTCGTTGCGCTTCGTCTGCTCGCCGAGGAGAGCGGCCACCATGTTGTTGAGCGACATGTCTTGTACGGGTTCTTGTACCTGAACAGGCGACTCTTGTACCTGAATAGGCGGCTCTGATGGACCAAGGAACTGGTCGCACTTTCGGCGATGCTTGCACAGCGACGACAGGTGGCGATATGTCTTTCCACACACGCATCCAAACATAGCGGCACTATTGTCATCAAATGCGGCAGTAGTCATCATACCATTGGAAGACGGGTTGATAACTTTGATAACTGTAGACGTTGTACTACTGGGCTTTCTATAGCGAGGACTGGGCACCACCAATAAGGGAGGAGGCGCATTCACCAGTCCCATCACGCTAGGCTGAGTCGTCCGCTTATGCTTCTGTGTGGAAAAATGTTTATGAAGATCGTTCCGACGGGCACAACGGTAGTTGCACTTGGTACATGTGAACCCGAAGAATGTATAGTCGTCTGATTCGTCAGTCTGCATCTGCATAACAGGGTAGGCGATTGACGCGAGTCTAGTACTATATACCGATATTTTCTTTCTATATCTACTTTGGCTAATTGCGAGTTTCATTAGCCACTCATAAAAACGCTCGCAGAGTGTTATAGAGTCTTTAGCCAGCTAGCACATACGATATATTGTCGCACAGACATGACATATCGTAACAAATAGTCGTTAGCCTATATGGTCCACCTAAACCTCTATATGCGAGTTTTTGGCTAATGGGATTAGCTCGCATTAGCCCATTTGGGAGGGGGCTAATGAGGCGTTGGTGAACGGATTTTTCGCTTATGGTAACAAACTGAAGAATGAATATACAGTTTGTTACCATAAGGTTTTAATTTAACCGTTTTTCACAGACCTAGTGGGTTTCCCATTTTTGGACATTCTTATACATTCATAAATGTCCTTTTTTGAAAATCGGGGTACCTTTTGAGTTTTTCTACATTTTATATGGCAGGCAGGGACGGATAACATGTAGTGTATTTGACACATATAAACACATATGTATGTAAAACGTGAGCATACTTCTAGCGAAACGTTGACAACGAGTCGTAAATATACATATTGGGAGAGAAACAGGATACAATTCATGATGTGAACGACTCGCAATAAATATCCGATATAATTAAGACATGAGACCCATTAAAAAAGAAATGAGATAGATACAAAGAATTGATTCATTCATGATGATTCACCAATAGGAATCATCAAAAATATACAGAACATGGACAAAGCCATAGCCATGGACGAAGAAGGAGGAGGGATGATGATGACCATGGAACACCTAGCCATGACCGTACAACAACTCGCGAACAAAGTAAAAGGTCTAGAGGAACAGCTGGAAAAGGCGAACATTCACATTAGTACCATCAACGCCATTATCAGACGAGGGGAAAGTAGCAACAACAACAACAACAACAACAACACTGTGACGGGGTCGCGAAAAAAATGCATGCTGACGCGGCTGAACGGACTACTCAACGATAGCAGTAGCAGCGAAGGAGATGGAATAGGGGAGGGTGCCGTTGTCCCGTCTATGAACATAGACACGTTCATTGCATATCTGGCCAATATGCCATGCGACGTGGAAAGAGTAGTGGATAAGAACTCGGCCGAAGTCATCGCAGATCTTGTGGCCGACGGACTTAGACATCTACTTAGTAAACACCGACAACAAGAACAAGGGTTCGTGGCGCCCATCGCTAGCTTCACAGACCACCCGGGCGCACTATATATGTTTGGACACAGCAACCCAACATCCAACACTGATAAATCTAACGTCGAAGAATCAGTCGCGAAATGGAGACTATGCACACCTGATATGTTTAGTCGGTTCGCTTCACGCGTCCATGCATGCGTCGGAATACAATGCAACCGATGGCGCGAAAAAAACGTCGGACCACCGCGCCCCCTGTTCGAATCCATGGTCAACTCCAATGGAACAGAAAACTCGGAAAAAATAGAAGGGGAAGGAAAGGGGGGGGGGAGGGAGCCGCGCGATCCACGAACCATGGCCAAGTACCAGAAAATAAGCGTTAAAATATATTCAATAAATCTGGATTCCGTGGGACTAATGGCGAGGACCAAGAAACTCCTGTGCGGACGACTACTCTGTAACGAACGAACTAACTAACGAACGAACGAATGAACGAACGAACTAACTAACGAACCGATACACTAACCATGGTTTAGATTTACCCATATTGTCGTTCATATCATTCAATGTATTTATTTTTCATCGCAAAATAATAATAATATGTATTAGTATAACCAGTATGTCAGAGATGATTCTTTCATCCAACGCCTTCGGTAATACAGGTGATATTACGACCTTTACGAGAGCACAAGGTAATAACGCTTCGAATCTCGCTCTTGTAACAGGTGAGAGTGGTAAGGTTGGTTTTACAATGACCTTATGGAAAAATGGTGTGAAGGCCTCCAACGATTACACCCCTGACTCCAAGGTCGCCGGTGGTAGTTCTTTGCCAGCCACTATGACGACCAATACCGCTCTCTTTGCTGCGGATACCCTCCCATGGACAAACGCCATCACATCACAGAGCTACGCTGCTGGTGCTGTACTCACAGGTACTGATCTTAATGTGGCCTCCGGATATACGGGATTTGCGACTGCTGGCGACATCCTTCCCAATGGTATTGCCGCCGTCGCCGGCGTCGCTGACACCAAGGTCGCCGCTGGTGGTTCTTTGCCAACCAGTATGACGACCGATGTCGCCATCGCGAGTGGATCTCCCCTCGTATGGAAGACCGGTGCCACCGCCGTCGCATCACAGGCCTACGCTGCTGGTGCTACACTCTTAGGTGCTGATCTTCATGTGGCCGCCGACTATGTGGGTTTTGCGACTGTTAGCGGTTCCATCACGCTTCCCAATGGGGTGGCCGCCGTCGCCGCCGTCGCTTCAACCCTTATCGCCGCTGGTGGTACTTTGCCAGCCGGTATGACGACCGCTGCCGCCATTACTAATGCTTCTACTGCTGGTGGTCTCTATTGGAATACCGCCGCCACCGCATCAAGGACTTACAGTATTGACGAGGAGCTCGACGCCGTTGATCGTGTGTTGGCTACCGACTATACGGGATTTGCGACTGTTAGCGGTTCCATCACGCTTCCCGATGGGGTCGCCGCCGTCGCCGCCGTCGCTTCAACCCTCGTCCCCGCTGGTGGTACTTTGCCATCCAGTATGACGACCAGTGCCGCCATTGCTATTACGGATACCCTCGCATGGAAGGACGGTGCCGCCGTCGCATCACAGACCTACGCTGCTGGTGCTACATTCGTAGGTGCTGATCTTCATGTGGCCTCCGGATATACGGGATTTTCGGCTGCTGGTGCCACGCTTCCCAATGGTCTTCTTACCACCAACGCCGTCACCGCCACCACTGTCGCCGGTGGTAATAATTTGCCATCCAGTATGACGACCAATGTCGCCCTCAGGACTGGAACTACCCTCGCATGGACAACCGGTAGCGCCGTCGCATCACAGGACTACGCTGTTGGTGATTTGCTCCTAGCTGCTGATCGTGAGGTGGCCACCGGGTATTCTGCTTTCAATACTAATGGTGCCACGCTTCCCAATGGTGAGGTTACCGCCGATGCCGTCGGCACTGCTCCCACCACCGCCGACGCCGATGATGCCGGTGACGCAAGAGAGTATCGTGTAATGTATACGGATTCATCCACATATACTTCCTCCTACTCCGCCCAAAACGGAGTGTTCCTCAAGAAGTTTAAGATCTCTAAGGACAAACTCCTCTCCGCCGATACTGTCTTCAGTGACTTGTCAATGATTGATGCTGGTAGTGCTTCATACCCTAAGATCACTGGTTCCATCAATGGATTGAACAACGGTTCTGGGTATGGGTTCAAGTTCACCAACATGGGTACTCAAGCTGATGTTGCTCAAATAGGTATTGGAAGCGGTGTAAATCGCGTGATTGTTAACGCGGGACCCATTCGTCCTGTCGATAACTTCAGAGTTGTCCTCACTAGCCGTGGGGCGACCGCGACAAACTGTTACGTCACCATCAACCTTGCCGATTCTGCCGCAGTCGCTCACAGCACGGGTAGAAGCACTGACATCTCTGCAGTCAGACTCATTGTCACCGACATGTACACGTTGGACTCACAGATGGAGATAATCACTCTTTCAGCTGCACAACAGCTTGCAGGAGGTCCTATCGTGCTCAATCATTCGGCCACGTTCCCTTCCGACGTCAAGTTGTCTGCATTTGAATACGCATTGGCCACCGTTGATAATGCTGGTGCGATCTCCGACTACGCAACCACTATCCATGCCAGCTCCGTCTCCAATCGCGCATCAAACGTGAAAAACGTGCTCGTTGATGGTTCCAGTAACTCTGGAACTGAGATGAAAGTCACTTGGGATGTTCCTGGATTTTCTGGCGCCCCCATCACTGGATACAGAGTGTATTACCAGGAACAACCTGCCGACCAGGCTGACTGGGCCGCAGCCGATGTCAGTGGTGCGGATACAATAGGTAACAAAAGGTGGTACTGGAACATTGCTCGCGCTACCCAAGGAGCCACCGTCGCTGCTGGCGCAACAAGAGAGGCAACCATCACAGGACTTACAAATCAATCCAAATACATTGCATGGGTCCGCGCTGTGCATGCCGAAGTTGATGTTACCACAGGTGATGCCGTTTTGGGTAATATCGGTAGAAAGGATGAGTACAAAGCACCCTTGCCCGTTGCCGGTTCCGAGGACGGAACTTGGGGTGGACTTTTCCCTGATATAAGTTTGACGGCGGCCTCTGCGGGTACTTATGCGAATGATTACTATTTCAAGTCTACCTACGATGCTGGTCATACGGATACTGCTGCGAACCCTGTCTCCACAGGTCAAGAGTTCGCCGATTTCTTGCGTGGCAAGCCTCGTGCAATCAACACTGCCACAAATATTAACATGACTATCCATAACGGTATTGATATCTCAAGCGGTACCCCTACATCCACTGATATGCGCAAGAGTCTTGCCATCAAGTGGTCTGATGATGAACTTGATTTCGGTGGAAATAAATTAGAGAATGAGATGTTTTACTTCGCCGCAAAGCACGAAGCCTTTACGGAGACTGAACTGGCCAACATCATCGATGCATCTTTCACTAAGCTAGATCTTGGAACTGGTTTTGATGTTGGTACGGGTACGTTTGTAGATAATGATAACATAAGATATGTCGTGTTTAAAGGAACTCCTGAAGTTGGTATTGTTGATAATGCTCGTGCTACTAGAGCCACGGCGACTCCCATCGTATACGGTAAGAACGCCACTGGTGCGGTCACTAAAGGTACTCTTTCAGCTGGTCTTGAACTCGGTGATAGTTACACATTCGTTGTTGCCTTGAAGAATAAAGCCGGTCTTGGTGCACACACGCGTCTTGGTGCCGCCGGCAAGACGGTCGTCGGTCCTCCAGTGACACAGAAATTCAATATTCCATGGACCATTGTGGACAGAAGTAATCCGTTGTTAACAGATACTACTGAAATGAAGGAAGGAAAGGATCTTGGTGCGACTCTGGATTTGTCCAATTGTCTTTTTGACGTTGCCACACAATCTTTCCAGGTCACGATCGCTGATGATCTTTCTGGTAACCAGAAGGATATTCAAGCCACTGGTGCCCTGGATAATGTCACCTACGAGGTGAAGGTGGCTGCCAAAGTTGGTGACATGACGATCAAAACGCAGTATGATCTTTGTATCAACGATACCGCCGAGCCACCGTCTGCCACTGCTGCAACGGTTATTGATATTAGTGACGGGTGGTTCCCAATGACCAAGAACCTCAATGCCGATGGAAGTATTAGATTGTCAGTTGATAGCGTGCTCACCAAGAACGTGTATGATGCCTGGGTCCCCACTTCTGGCAACGTCAACAAGTTTCCATTCGTGACGCGTTCTCTATCTACGATGAAGGGTGGAGCTTACACTATCCATATCCGAGCCAAGAACTCCGCTGGAACATCTGACACTACCTCTCAAGTGTGTTCGGATCGCCAAGTGTTCGGAACCAAGGCCGCATACGCACTTCTTGTGCCCAATATTGATATTTCGCTGTTAGATAACTCAGCAAAAGATGTAACCTTTACTGGTACTGCTGGTGCGTATGACGCGCAAATTGGCTTCAGAATGCGTGATCTTTCTGATGCTGAAATAGAAGGCCGTTGCGTGGACGAGATTGAGTATAGAATTTACCAGACATTGAACAACGGCAAAGACCATGACATCATTGGGGAGACCCAGGAAGTTCCTGCAAGTGCTGGTCCTAGGTTTGGTAACGGAAGTGGCGCTGATCTTGAATTCCAGATCGGTAGTGCTGCTAGTGTGACCGACAGGGTCACAATCAAGTTCCTCAGCGCCACCTACAAGCGTGGTTACCCCATCAAGGCAGATATCAAATATCGTTCCAAGAAAACTGGCGCCTTATCCAATACCCCCGCTGTTGCAGGACTTCTTAATAAATCGTCCGAGGACTACGATACCGCGACCAAGACCCTTACCTTCGCCACGATTCCTGAGGATAACCACGACGAAGTCGGAAGCATGACAAAGGACGATGGTAACAATAAGACCAAAATTTCTTGGAGCAGACCCAATGACCAGTATGACGCCGTGTTGAAGGGATACATTGTGGATCTCTATGATATCTCATCTGGAACTGTTACTGCTGGTACTGGTGGTACAACCGTAAATCTCTCTTCTCCCGTCAATAAGAGAACATCTGGTACTCTTAGTGCATCCACCACATCCTACGAGTTCTCTGGTCTTGTGAACGGTAAGAATTACATGCCCGTAATCCACACGGTGACCACCCAGGGACTCGTTGACGTGACTTCCAATGGTCGTTCGTTGGTGAGTGTTGTGGCTAATGGCGAGACGATCAAACATGGACATAGCGCCACATTTGGAACATATGCGTATTTCGGACCCGCCACTGGTGTCAGCACAGCTAATCACTTTGTCCCTGCTAATTGCGCCAGACCTTATGGTCTTCCTCTTGTGTCCGCCAACGTTGCCAAACAAGAGATGACGATTGACAACAATGGATCCGTGATCCTTTATGGAGCCATGATCCAGGTGCAGACTGCCAATATCCTAACCCCTGATGCTTTTGCTGCTCAGACTCCCACTCTCACTGGTTCTGGTGCATCAGGTGTTGTCACTGGTGCAGCCACAGGAGGAGACGTACAAGGAAGCAATAACGTCTTCTACTTGGACTTGTCTTTTGGTGTTCTTACTGGTGTCTCAGACCAGACGGTCTACATGCCCGCATCTGGATATGGTGTTGACGACCGTAATATCTTCACTGTCAAGAAGGACTTTTTGGGAGATAAATGGGTCGATGAAACCAACTACGTCTTTGTGTCCAACAAAGCGGGTACAACGGCTGGTAAGATATCTGCCGGAGTTCATGCTGTCCTATAAGGTGGTGGTAGTAGCGTCTCATGATTCCATGGCGGACATGGTTCATTTATGTATGTATGTATGTATGTATTAAGTCGTGTAGTAAGTAGATAATCTGATTAGTCGTCAGACAAGTCAGAATAATAAATTATTTTATGATATATGTTGTATCATAAAATCTAGATTACGGTCACTGTATGGTTGTTCATCTGTTGGTGGTGGTAGTAGTACTACCAATACCACTTTGTTCCCATGTGGGTATATTGGCGCGCGCGCGCGTGCCCGTACCCACAACTTCGCTCTGAGCCAGCGCATGTATCTTGGCTTGTTGATTCTTCTTATGACGTTGAAAAATATTATCGTGACCCCCCCTTCGTTCATGCTGTTCCTGTTGTTGTTGTTGTTCCTGCTGTGCTTGTTGTTGTTCCTGCTGTGCTTGTTGTTGTTCCTGCTGTTCCTGTTGTTGTTCCTGCGGTGCTTGTTGTTGTTCCTGCGGTGCTTGTTGTTGTTCCTGCTGTTCCTGTTGTTGTTCCTGCTGTTCCTGTTGTTGTTCCTGCTGTGCTTGTTGTTGTTCCTGCTGTGCTTGTTGTTGTTCCTGCTGTGCTTGTTGTTGTTCCTGTTCCATTTGTAGCGCAAGTGCTTGCTGTTGTTGTGCTTGTGATTGTGCTTGTTGTTGTTGCTTGGCGGCCACCGCAGCCAGTGACCGTTTTTCCATAGCGCGTTGTCGTGCGTCTATTGTTTCTGCGACGCTATTCATAACAGCAGTGGTATTGGTGACAAGTGGGTATGTCGTTGAAATATTTGTCGGCATTGATAGTTTTATCGTATATGGATCTGGTGGTTGTTGTAAAGGGTTGGTGAGCGTATCGCCCGCTCGTAGTTGTTCCCGCATCCGTTCCATGGTGGGTACGGTCGCAAACCCATTACCGACAATCATTCGCGGCGTGCCAGGCTGTGTGATAGGTCGCGAGTTTGGTCTACTTGTATTACGTGAATACGTGGGTACGTGAGGGATGTATAGGTTCCTAGATGGGTGGGTATATGGTTGACGACGTACTGGAGTACTTGTCCCACTGAGTTGCATACCCCTAAAATTGCGACGCGATGTCGTCGTGATGGGAGGAGGGTAAGAAAGTGGATGACCCTGTGACATGATATACAATATTCGTATATTTTATATATAGATTTTTACCACACTACACTTGTTTTCGTTGTTGTTGTATCAGAGGTAGAGTTGTATCTGCATAGTACTCAATGAATTTGGTTATATAGAGATACACCTCCAAAGATGTTGTAATGTGTGTGAGGTATGCACCTGAACGGGTAGGGAGAGGAACTGTAATCCAGAACCCCGAATCATCTGTTGTGCTACTGCTACTGGTTCTGTTGTTGTTGTCATGTCGGATACAAATCTGATCGTAATCGGTACCTCTTTTACAGAATACCTTGTCGTTCGGTGGTGATGGAACAATAATCCAGTTCTCTTCTAAAAGAACAGAGCACAGGTCGGCAATATGATCCTCCTCGCATATGGACATGGTGTGTGTGTGGATATGAGTCTTATCTGTACATACTATGTCTGTTGCGCTCTAAACCGATGACCTTGTCATAGAATGCATCATACTACACTTTGAATATTTCAAATGGGACACCACCATCCTTAGGGAGTGCTTTCCACCAGACATTCAAATGTGTAAACAATTTTTGTATTATGTCTCTATAGATGACGTACATATCACATTACCAAGATTTAGAGTTAGAGAGAGTGTATGTATAATGAGTACGAAGATGCAGAACGAGTCTGATACAGTATCATCACCACCAACGCCACCGCTATCCGAGGCAACAAAACCTGATACACGTCCCCAAGACAATGACCATCAAGGCAAGTCACTGTTAGTAGATGTCCCAGTGGACAGTCATAATGCAGCGCTCAATCTGATGATTGCCTTTCTGTCGGTCGCACAGAAGCGTGGTACATTCAACATGCAAGAATCGGCCAAGCTATGGGAATGTATCAATCAGTTTACTGGACCCCAAGACCCTCCTCCATCTCAACAAACAAATAAGAGTGCTGGATCCGATACTACCTTATAAAATAGTAGAATCAATCTGTGGAGATATGTTTGTCGCGCGTAGATTGATCACTCAATGATCCATTGCGACCAAAGAAGTACTGCAAATTGCGGAAAAAAGGGTGCGTATTTATCGCCACGGACCATTTTATTTCTATGAGGGAGATAATGGCATAAGAGAACAACAATATCTTCATCGGTTTATCGATGCAGTATTTCTGGTTGCGTGGATAGAAAATTACAATCATCAACCCACATATGATAAGTTTAAATAATTCGTTAGTAATGTCTTTGAGTTTGATCATCTTCCTGGTAAAGGGACTGGTCTCGTTACCACGTTTCGTTTCGTAAAAACTGACGATGGCGCAAATAAGAAACACACCTTTTATCATTATGGCAACGGATAATATGATATGGTACTTAGTATCAAATCTCAAATCTTTCGACATACTATGAACGATGTTCAGTGTCATATGTATGTATATATAGTAGTATGTGATTACAATAGTTTAGTGTAGCTCCTATAGCTCAGTTGGTTAGAGCATCGGTCTTATGAGCCGAAGGTCCGCGGTTCGAGCCCGCGTTTGAGCAGGTTGTTGGAAAATGGTCGTATCCATACCAACAACAAACTGTAATCCAACTAAATATAAAGATACTGACTCATATAGTATGACCAGGTGATCTGGTTCTCGCTCCTATAGCTCAGTCGGTAGAGCGCACGACTGTTAATCGTGAGGTCGTAGGTTCAATCCCTACTGGGAGCGTTTGGTGGAGGGTGGAGAGTAAATAAGTTATGTGTATGTTCATCTATAGAGACATACACCTACCGCTAAAGAATTGAAACGATCCGTGACCCAACGGTGTGAGGCATATACATCACCCGTACCATGTTTAGTACCAGTACCAGTAAAAACAACCTCATTGTTCATGCTTCTTCGTCTAGTAATCTATCTGCTATGGATAGTCCTGGTCCAAATATTTTATCCCTTCTCCACCCCGATACTATCCCACCTATCGGTACAAGAGGATGCGGACAACCAGAGCAAGACCTGTCCGATTTATTATGCACCATCGGATATGTTTCACCCCCCGCCAGCAGCAGCAGTAGTAGTAGTAGCAGCCCAACCAATCTACTTGCATCTACAAATGCAGTTGATCTTACCTGTTCTGACGAATCGGACCAGCAATCAGACCAGCAATCAGACCAGCAATCATCAGACCAGCCACAACATACTCCTTCTCAACTTCACTACTACCGCAACCGCGAGAAGATACTAGCCTACGCCAAGCTGCGCTACAAGAACAACCGCGATCGCCTCCTGGCCTACTCAAAGCAGTATCAGCACGAACGCAAGGACGTCGTGAAGGATCGCAACGTCACCTACTACGAGCGCAACCGCGATCGTTTGTTGAAAGACCGCGCCATCAAAATAACATGCGAATGTGGTAAGAAACTGACCAAAGGGTCGTTGTCGGGTCACCTCCAGACAAAATATCATACGAGCCGAGTTGGCTGCCATGTTGGTAATCATATTGACAGTCAGGATGGAAGCAATACAGTTGAGGTAGTCACTCCAGAACAAGTATAAAACAAATAAAAACAAATAAAAAAAAATAAAAATAACGGTATCTCATCGTTTTTTACCCTCCGTCCAAAAATTGAATGCGATTACCAGCCCCTCTATATAAGCATCAACCAGACAGTCACTTATTAAATAAAGTACTACTACAACAACAGACAGATATGGTACGCAATATCACAGGAGGAAGCCACGCAAAGAGCCAAGCACGCAAGAATGTCGTTCCGCGCGGAGGCGGGTCGGGAACGCTCAGAGTAGCACAAGAAGAAGGCGAGATTTTCGCACAGGTTGAGAGGATGCTTGGTGGTTCGAATTGTCATGTGATATGCACAGATGGTGTGGTCAGACTATGTGTTATCAGAGGCAAGTTCCGCGGTCGCGGCAGGCGTGACAACGTGCTCGCTGTTGGGTCCTTAGTCATGGTGGGCATGCGCGACTACGAGAGTTCCAAAGGAAAAGACAAGATGGAGAACTGCGATTTATTAGAAGTGTATCGCGACGTGGACAAGGTACGCATCCGTTCCATGGTGAAGATTGACTGGTCCAATTTACCAACAATTGGATGTACTGGAACTGTTAGTAAGGCTAGTAGTGCTGGTGGTGCTGGTGGTGCTGGTGGTGCTACAGAGAATCCTATAGATAATATCGTATTCATAACCGATGAACAGCTAGAACTGGAACGACTCACCTTGGAACAGGAGGCGAATATCGCCGCACGCACATTGATTACTAAAACCAACTCCACTGAGTCGGAAAAAATCAATGCATCCACCAGTTCTCCAGGACCAGACATTGATACCTTGTTCGGAGATGACGACGACGATGTGGATGTCGATGATATTTAGAAAAATACAAAATACAAAATACAAAATACATACAAAAAAAGAAGGAATGGGGTCCTTCTTTTTTTGTATTCAACCTCTTCCGAACAACGACATGCAATAAACCGCTTAGAGCATACCCACATATTACATGTAGTTAGCTGTTGTAAAAACAATTTGGTACTTATATTTATAGACTATGCGTTCGTATCAATCACAATTTCGGTCTAGGGCTCTGGTGAAAAAGAATCCTACAATTGATTTAGGTAACACCGATGCGTTCCCCGAACTTGGGACGAGTAAGGTTGATCCGATTGGTCCGATTGATCCCATCACATTATGGAAAACAACAACAATAAACGAACCACTAGCCCCCCCAAGCACGATCGCCAACAAAAACTGGTCCAGAGAGGTAGTTGATACTACCTTCACAGAATCTCCTGGATGGGTTGTATTGACATCCGCCGACACATATAATCGGTCTGTGAAGAAAGGGCGTCCATGTACTACTACTCATGACACGGGGTTCTGGCATAAGAAGGATGAAGAAGAAGAAGGAGAAGAGGATACACACGAATCCATTCATGCAGGGTTTCAGCGAGTGGTCAATATACACAAACGATATGTTTCCGAGTTCATTGAGACCCATGGATACGAGTATTACGCACAAAATTATCTATCAAATGACACGGTATATCGTATAGAATCAAACAAGAGATTTGTCAGTGGGGATGATGAGTGTAACGATACTGCATACGATGATGATGACGATTCATGTGACGAAGATTGGTAATAATATAATACGTCCATGATATTACTTTGATTTCTATTCACATTGTCTCCATGTACGCTATTCCTCACACATTATTGTATTTTTTCATGATAGAGCAACAGACACACACTACTCTATCACGAAATGAACCTGTCTCACGAAGAAACAGACTTGGATTTAGATATGGATTTAGATATGGATTTAGATATGGATTTAGATATGGATGTAGACTTGGACAAATCATGGTTGACCGATGCGGAAACGTGTCTCACTGACTATGCATCATTTTACAAGACGGATACAACACGACTGGTAGTGGTGCGCGTATACATTGGACGCGATGGATCGATCGCACGCGTTTCGCGCGACGATGTGACCACGCTAGACAAACCCAATCTACTGACAGTGAGACACTTGTGTGAACTAACAGAACAAGGCGTTCGTATCGCATCACCGCTCACGGTGCGCATCTGGAAGAAATACCTATGCACCATGACCATCGATGAGGATGATGTGGACAAATTCGTAGGAGACGTCAATGACACGGATGATACTGTTCCAGGGTTTTTCCGTGACATTACTGGCACGGTACAAGACATTACAATAGAACGAACTATTGAACATTTTCATGATGTCAATACACTATACATGTTGTTTAAAGAAAAGGAGAAGGTGGTACACAATACACCCATCGTCCTCCTCACGCGGAAGAACCGACCCCCTACGAACAACCTTATTGGGAATAGTCATCAAGGAAAGACCACACGACGTAAATATTAGACCCTTGGTAATTTGAAACGGCGTTTACGGCGTTTCCATTTCCAAGAACCAATACCGATAAGTATTTGTATGCCGATTGAAAACCATTGTTACAAATTACTAACGGTATAAATGCACGTACGTACGCGAATGTGGCAAAATTGAAAGGTTTCTATACGTGATGCACCCACCAACAAACAATCAAATAATCAGTATCGGAACGAGCCTACTTACGATATACAGGTTATCAAGTAATGGACGTACAAACATCGGACGACCCTATTATTGGCGATGCGATCGCTGTTCGCCACGACCCACCCTGCACAGTTACCCTTTTATCCTCCCGCTTTAGCAATGATACATGGAAAGAGAACGAACTGTATCGTACCAAACATAATACGATAGGTTGTATATACGGTTGTCCTTTACGTATCTCATCCAAGGCGCTCCACATCAATGCGTCGGCCTACGTTCTGGAGATGAACAACACCACAAATCGCATCGAGGGAGTGGGTGTGATCCGTAACTACGCCAACTTCGATCAACCATCATGGATATACAATGAGAACAACTACAACAGATACATATATGCAGGCAAGTATCGCATGGACCGTGATGAACTGATCCGATACAATATGGATCTGGTAGATGCCATTGAAGCTATCTGTTTCAAAGGGAAAACGCACCTGAAACGCGGAGCAGGTCTGACTGTTGTTCCAAAGAAACTTCTTATTGCTTCTGCTTCTGCTAAGCATGGTGGCGTACGCATCGCATACGAACTACGAACCATATTCCACACACATTTCCACGATGAGGTGGAGACCACTGTAGAGGAGGAGTGTGATGACGGAGTAACATCACTACCACCTGTCCTGTAGAAATTAGATTTAGTAAGATATTCACAATGTAATGTATACACATAATAGCATGACCAGTATGTCTGGATTTGACTACAACGTTGATAATTATACCCTTGTCGAACTGAAACAGATTGTAGGGATTCCAAAAGAGGAACAACTTACTCCTGAAATAATATATGTCACGATGACCAAACACTTTAATAGCGCAGCAAATAACGAGCCATTGTTTCGGTTTTTTAACCAACTCAAAGACAGATTGACAATTAGTTTATCAGATGTGGGAGACGAAGGTGAATATGACGACGACGAAGGCGACGAAGGCGATGATGGTGATGATGGTGATGATGGTGATGATGGTGACGACGAAGGTGAAGAAGGCGATGACAATATCGTATCGGATGAGACAGAGCGTAATGTGTTTCTCCAAAAGAATCTCATACATAACCCACCTGGACCCGTCGTACAGGCACAGATATTTGACGGAGTCCCATTCGGGTCCATGAATCCATTAGACAGAACCACTGTATCCAAGGTCATCTGTATCGACTCTGTGTTCCGCGACGCACCAGAAACCACTCCAGCAGAATCGTTTGTAATGAATCTACCTGACAGCTTGGATCGTGTCATCTCTCTATCTCTAACATCCATCAACCTTCCCAACACATGGTACAACATATCGTCTGATCCCAAACTGAACACGTTCTACGTGAAGACAATCAATGTTCAAAATATGGCTGATACGACACATACAGTGACCGTACCCACGGGAAACTACGATGCCACACAGATGATGAATACATTGAACAATATATTTAGTAACACTAATGGGCTTCGTTTCGTCCATGTGGAGATAAACCCAGTCACGCTAAAAACGACTTTCCGCGCGAAGACGTCGAATGAACCTGGACCGGCCTTCTACGCATTTGACACGACATCGCCTAACCTATCTCCGGATTTTGGATTCGAGGTACAATTTCAATCCGTCGTAACCGATGCCGATGCGATGGACTGTGACCCGTTGTCGGGATTTAAGCTGTCGCTCACCCACGACAACATCGGGTACATTTTAGGGTTCAGGAAGCCAACATATACGGTGACTAAGAATCCAGGATATACAGATATTATATCGTTCTTGGGTAGGACAGTAAATCATTACTGTATTTTGCAGAGCGAGGGTATATTTGATGTAAATATTTTTGATTACGTCTTCCTGGAGCTGGACGACTTCAATAATAACTTTGTCACGAACAATGTGGTATCCAAGACACAACTCGACTATATCGGGAGAAATATCATCGCGCGAATCCCAGTGTACTCCGCCTCGCAGCAGGCCGCGGGGGTCATATATCCTGGGAACAATCACATGTTCAAGACACGCAACTACTTCGGACCCGTCAGAATAGAGAAACTAGCAGTACGGCTCCTGAACAAGTACGGGACACCAATTGACATGCACGGGAATAATTTCTCATTTGTGATGGAAGTGGTACTACAGTACTCATAACACAAAATACAAAAATACAATTATGTCACCAATACCTATAATAATAATAATACATCTACCTACCCAATATGTATGGGTTTATTACCGAACAGTCCTAAAACCTTATCCAACATCAGGTTCAGGAACCCCGTCCCCGTTTCGAAGGGACATATCATGAGGGGTGTATGCGAGATTTGTTTCGTTC
>Ga0209662_1000299_pt1 | contig 29031 bp, 29 predicted proteins | sample SaaInlV_150m_DNA_4_FD_184662 | JGI IMG/M metagenome (GOLD analysis project Ga0209662, IMG submission 184662) | Marine microbial communities from expanding oxygen minimum zones in the Saanich Inlet - SI072_LV_150m_DNA (SPAdes) (version 2) | ecosystem: Environmental > Aquatic > Marine > Intertidal...
TTATTTGGTTTGCAGGTATGAACTGTTTCCCATGTGCTTTCAAAGATTGTTCACTCTGTACTCTTCTCTCGGTCCCCCCATGTTTATCAAGAAACTTTCCTAATTTATTCTCCGCTTTCTTCTTCATTGCGCGTTTTTATAACTTCAAATTATGACGATATATAAACATGAATGTATTCATTAACAAAAATGAAACGTAAACTAGATGTAATGCCACAATTGGAAATCGGCGATTTAGTTGTCGTCGACGAAGAAGAATATATTGTCGATAGTCTTAACCCCACCCTTTTCAGCGCGTGTGCTCCCAATATTATTGGTAAATTTTTCTTCCCAGTTGAAAATGTTATGAAAATTGATGACTGGAGGGTGAACTTGGCACAAGGGGACCCCGTTGACTTTTTGTTCAACGGACAATGGTTTCCAGGTGTGGTCCAACTTCGAACACCACAAGGCATACTTCTGGTCCGCCCTTCGTTCACACAATTAGAAGTACGATGTCCGTCGAAATGTGTCCGAATGACAAAACACGCCGTCTCCAATCATGCCAATGATTTGTACCTTGCAATGTTTTCCGAGACTTCCTGGTTGAAATACATGGACATAGTGAATTCAGAACTGATTGTGGAACGATTTGATGTTGTGGATCAACTATTCAGTGTGGTAACAATGGATGGGACATACCTTAGTGACAATGACATTACCAGTTGGAATGTGCCTCCAGTGCAGCAACGGATTCTGCTCGGTACACTAGATTGCGCAGAAATGAACATCTCGTCCATGGAAGACACGTACATATACCCCTCCATCCGTGAAATGATGTCCTTTTCTCACGAGTTGTGGGATATTGTAGATCCAAACATTCGCTTAGAAAGTGCGATTGAACACAAAGATCAATCGTACATCAGGCTCATGACAGAAATTACAGAGGTGGAACGTAATATATACGACCGGATGATGCTGTTTCGCAGGTCTTGGTGTGCCGTACCCTATTTACAGTTTGAAATATACAAAGGAAAACTGCAAGTCTTCTGGACAGGCGTAAGCACGTTACAGCCCTGGAAAATGCGCAAGATTTTTGATTTTCTATGCGGACATTTTGGCACACCAACACCACAGCTGTCCGTCGTTCTAGAATTTTCAGACATACTGACCCAATCACAGCGTGAATCGGTACGTGCAATGCATGTGTTTGAAACGTCCAATGTCTGTACAACCTTTCTCAAAGAAATCAATGGTTTGCCAGTATGTCCGTACGCCGGTGTAGTTGTAGACGAGTTGCCTGTGCACCATGGTGGGGTATTGTGTACTGGTCCAGGCAGTGGAAAAACTTTTATGGTGGTAGAGATCATGCGCATCCGACCAATGCGCACATTGATCGTTGTGCCTGTATGTCTGTTGGAACATTGGGCTTCACATTTGCCAGAACACGCACTTTACCATGGTCCAAAGAAGAGCTTGGACAGCAACACAGTGTTGACAACTTGTGCAACACTGTTGAACGGCATCCCCGGTGACTTTGACAGATTGGTTCTGGACGAAGCACAACTCGTCCAACAAGGGTCCCGTGCCTTTGAAGTACTGTGCAATTTGGACATACAAACGAGATGGTACGTCTCATCTTCACCTGATTTCAGAGAATCCTGTGAATTCCTAAACGTCTTTCCCTTCTGCCCTGGGTTCGAGGTGCCAGAATCAAGCGAACTGCCACACGCCGTGGAGGGTCCGGGTTGTCCATTCGAATTCATGTGCATGCGTATCAACGTGGAAACTCCCATGCACAACCTGTCATGCAATGATTCAAACATCTTTCGCTACGACAGTACACTACTGCCCGCAGAAAAAGTGCACGAAGAGGTCTTTCGTTTTGCAGACAGTTTTGCCAATATTTGTAAACACGTGGGGCGCCAAGTGGACATCAAGGACTGTGCAGTTTGCCTGAGTGAAATTGAACCTAACAGTGTTCGCGTTACTGGTTGTGGACATGCCTTCTGCCACGATTGCTGCGAACAGCTGCGCTCAATGGCACTCAATTGCCCATTGTGCCGCGGTCAAATACTACCACTGGCAAAAATTGGTAAACCAGACGCGTCAGTGTTTGCAGTTGGCAAACGGATGTTCAAACGGCGCACAGTACCCAGTATACGGTCGTTCATTGTCAAATTGGCGGAGGAAGGGCTGCAGATGGATGATTCCGAGTACGACACACAGAGTATTATGTACTGCACACGTTCCACCACGATTTGCAAAGATCTTTGTCAGAGAGGGCATCAGTGCTTATTGCTCCGCAACAGTCATGGTCTACATTTTAATAATGTCAAAGTATTGATATTTGTGGACAACGTGGAATACTACAAGATTGCAGAAATACGCCATCTTGTCAACCGTTTTTGTACAGGTCCAAGGTTACGGGTATTTTTTTTAAGCAGTGTATGTGCAATTTAGGTATCTTTGCAGTGTCCCTTACCAGGATTAAAATTCCTGCAAAGAATGTCAATCCGGCATTCTTCAGGCATCCATCATGAGATCGACAAATTTGTGACCCGTGAGCGTACAATGTAGCAAAAACATGTACAAAAAGTATTCTCAATTTTTCTTCAGTATTTATACAAGATGTATTTGAATAAAAATGTCGGAAGACAATGATCTTGTTCAATTAGAAAATGAACTAAGAAGCAAAGAGTTGTACACAATAATCACCTACAACAGAGATAAAGAGTTTGGTTTGGATACGTTTTTTGATAGAATAAGTGGACTTCAAACAAGAAACATGTTCGATTTGCCAGATGAAAGCTTTTCAACTCTGCCTCAAACGATGTGGTTTGCTACAATCAATTGGGATTTATCAACTCCTGGAAACGAAGGGTATTCACATTGTTGTGGACTTATATTTGATTTCACGCACTTACCAATTGTAGATATTGAATTCTACGACCCACGTGGTAAAAACAATCAAACATATGGTGGACGTGAGACGTACGTGACTCTGATTAATGCTGTGATTAGGAAGTCTTTCAAATCATTCAGACTATCTAGAAGAATAAGTGGGCTTGACCCACTTCAGTTTCGGATTGATTACATGTCATATTTTGAAGATTTCTATTCACATTTGGACAGCAACCTAGAATCAACTGCGAACTGTCGTTATGAAACGTTTAAATATATTTATGATAGGGTTATAACAAAAAAAAAGAAAGGGTACGATAATTCGCTTGTTGTTGCTAAGAATAAACAAAGTGTATTAGACTTTGTCGAATCGGATAAGAACGAAAATACACTAACAATATATGTCCCACTTGCTATTAGGGAGGATGTAGCGGCAAGGAAGTTAAACAAAGAATTTGCAGGTTTAGAAGATACAGATTTTTTACCGAGGAAATTAAGATTTATTTAAGATCTCAAAGGCTTTTTTTGCCATTTGAGGTACACACATGTTTCCTAAACGAAAGTGTCGTTTCACGCCCTCCTTCGTGCGTTTTGACAGGCGCTGACTCGGTTCGTGTGTCCATCCGTTGTGTGCCACAGGAGACTCGCACGTGACATCCGTAAACCCGATAGGGACACCCATCAACCACTCTACCCATTCTATACATGGGGATTTAAATACCTTTTGCTCCACCGGTGTGTCCACGGCAAAGCGCAGCTGGCTTGCAAGGTCATTGCACCCCCGGTGAGTCAAATTCCGGCAAGCGTACGAGATTCTAGTGCGTGGCGTTGCCCATCTCCGCCGACTGACCACCCGGTTTACCACCTTGCCCGCACACTTACGATCCCCCTCGAACCTCTTCATCAGAACAGGTCGCACCACCTGTGGCAAATCAAGGTTGGGCAGCCCAGTGTATTTTCCATTCACCACCTTGGCACACTTCACCAGGCGTGTAGGGAGATCGACAGACGTGGGCATGGGTGGTCTTGCTTTCTTGCACAGGCAGAACCATCGTTTGCGTGCCATTGGTGCCCCGACCTGCGAGGCTGTCAGTGAACACCATCGGATGTCATAGCCTTCCGACACAAGTGAATCCACAATGGTTTGCATCACTTCGTTCATGCTGATGATATTACCCACATTTTCAATAAATACCATGGACGGATGTACTTTCTGTATTATTCGTAACATTTCAAAAAACAGTATACTCTTAGTACCGTTCAGACCCTTCCGCAATCCAGCACTGCTGATGTCTTGGCATGGAAACCCTCCCGTCAAAATGTCGTGAGGTGGAGGGTCCAGCGTACAAATGTCGGACACTATCGGAATTCCCGGGAAACGTTTACGGAGGATAGTCTGTGCATGGGGATCAATTTCCACCATCGCAACGTGCTCGACGTCCAGCAGTTGAGTCATGCCACCAATACCAGTGAAGACGTCCAAACATTTGAGAGGCATTTTATGATGAACGTACTTGTAAACAATAGTCGTCATAATATTCATATTAACAGTGTACTTTGAGACACAATTGGTTTATCTTTGACAAACCCTCCCTGATCTCAGGTGTAATCTGACCCAAATCTTTCAAAACATCTTGCATCTCTGGCAACATCACACTGAAGGTCAACAGTGTATCAGCACTGTTGTCAATGGAAACAAACAAGCAGGACATGAGAACAAGCACGACCAAAGACAGAAACAAGTGTAAAAACAAGAGGACAAATACACATTTTGCAGGTGTACTCATATAGTTCAACTCACGATCAAGAAGTTGAGTGTCCATTTATAGTAATATGTGTGACATATTATACCCATAGTTAAGAAATCAGTAAAAACGAAGCCGTATTTTTTGTTGTTTTTGATTCTGTTGACGTAATTTCTCTTGTTTATCTGAATGAAATTCAAATGTGTAGTCATAATGATCAATTTTTTTGTTTGGTCCTTTGTTTGGTCTAGATCTCACTATTTGTTTAAACTTTTGAAGTTCGGTAGTGTCTGGAATAAATCCATTTAACTGAAATGCATGGGTGTAACAGTTTACTGCAGCACACGGTTTCTTAGAAAAAATCCAGACCCTACCCTTACAAGGAAATTTGTGTTGAATTGCAGCTTCAAGTAGCAACACCTTCAAGGCATACCCTACTACTCTTGAACACAACCCCATACTGGCTGCCTTTTGCAAATATACAAATTTAATCTCTACCCATTGGCTTTTTGCATTGGTTATCAACCATGCTTCAATGTGCATTGGTTCACTATTTTGACTAGAGTCTATTGGGACATCACATAAACCTGTAACAGACTCATTATCAAATATAATTTGAGAGACTTTGACCTTGTTCACAATATTTTTGCCATCTTTTTCGGTTTTTGAATTATATTGTAATTTATACGTACATGGTCGATCTCTTTTTTCTCCATTTTTTTTATCCCACCCACGACTAAATACTTGTTCCTCGAAAGTATAATTGTTATAGTTGTTGACATGAGTTATGTCAAATTTAGATTGTAACTGTTTGTCAGCTTCATAATTTAAGATTGTATCTAATTTGCAAGAATCCAACCATTCCAACGTATCTTCTGAAGTAATATTATCGATTGTACTACCCCGTTTTGCCCCCAAATTCCTACCCCCATCGTTGTCGACAGAGACTATCTCTTTCGTCAAGGGGAAAACAACTCCAATACGGGCTTTTTGTCCGACTAGCAACCCGTAAGCATTCATACTTCTTCTTGTACAATTGTGGTGCACTGTCGTCTCGGCACCAATCAATGCGATGGAGGCACCTCTTTCTGCAACCACTCCACTTTGTCCACATTGCCGCACTTCCATGTTGGTACATCGTCCAACGACGCCAGCACCAGACGCAACCACACCATGATACGTACTATTTTCCACCAGGACGTCTTCCATCGTAAAAGAGGAATATCCATACACTCCACTATAATTCGCGTTGCACAGTGTCAGGTTTTGCAGATGACAATTCCCTTGAATCTCTTTCTGAAACTGAATACCACACCGAACCACAATCTCACTTTTTGGAAACCGCATGTCACCCACAATGTTCATGGCGGAATATATCTTCAAATAACTACCGCTAATCTTGTGTTCCCCTTTCCCCAAAACAATGGTGGTCAGACGATTGTCCGTTTTCACCCGTTTCACTGCTTCCTTCAACGTTTTACAATCTTCCGGCACAAGTAGTTGTGTTTTGACGACCCTGTGCCGGTTCGCCGCATGATCTAATGGCTTGCACTCTTCCACCCCACAATTGGCACTTATGATTTGATTCATGGCAGCACCACCATTCGCCCCCCAATTGCCACCCCCACCATTATTGACGGAGACACGTTCTTTTGTCAAGGGGGAGACCAGTTGAATGGTGGCAGAGGGATTGTTGACTTTCAAACCGTACTCGTCATCTGCTTCCATTGTAGAATTGTGGTGCACCGTCGTCTTGTCACCGGTCAATGTGATGGATCCACCATCGTCTGCAAGCACTCCACTCCATCCACAATGGCGCACTTCAACGTTGGTACATTGTACGGAGGTTGTTTCACCCCACACTTCCACACCAGAAAACTTACACTGTTCCACAATGACATCGTCCATCGTAAAAGAGGACTGTCCAAGCACTCCACTATACTTCGCTTTCCGCAGTGTCAGGTTTTTCAGATGACAAATCCCTTTAATCCCTTTCATGAACTTAATACCACCCACGATCACAATATCCTCTTTCTTAACTCCAGGATCACCCACAATACTTATGGCGGAACTAAATATCAAATAATTCATATTAAGAATGCTGTACGTTCCCTTTCCCAATAGGATTGATTTAGGCTCATCCTCTGAACTCTTTAAAAAATTTTTTACCGCTTCAGTCCAACGTACACCTGAATGAATATCTGCAGAAATTCTAAGAACTGACATTTATATAGTTATATGTATTATTTATATGTTATTTTTTTCAGATATTAGGTTTTACTCATTTGTATCAACAAACTTCAAGATAATCATTTATTCCAATGTAACCTATATACTACAAATTTTTATCTGTAAGCAAAGCATAAATTCTTTCAATTGCATCTTTCATATTTTCCGGTGAAGGAGGATCTCTTGCCATTACCCAACCAAATACAACACCCGAAAAAAAACGTATCATTTATGTAAAAATACTCAATATAAGTATCACAGTTGATAGTACAAATGCCTGACCAAATTATAGATAAAAAATGCATTGGACAAAATGATAAACAAACAAGGCTCTATTTGTTTTTTTTATTTTGTGTGCCTCTCAGGGTGACATTTGCTTTTCTTCTACTAACAGAATCGATTTTCTGGAAGGTTTGTTTCTCTGCCATATTGATGTACTACTCTGGCAGATTCTTTGTTAAATGGAGGAAGCAGACAGAACAAGACAGAGGTATGTTCAACGGTGTAGTATGGTGGAGGAGAGACGTTCATGGGTTTCTTTTTTTTGTGGCAGCGGTTTGCATCTTCATTGGATTGTTTGATAACACTGTTCGAATTGAGTATGCCATTGCAATTCTTATTGGAGACGTTTTTTTTGGGGTGGTGCATCGTCTTTATTTTTACTGCGATCCTTACATTGTCTTTGGGTACAGTCTATTCGGGTTTGTGGCAGTTGTGTCAGCATACCATGCACATGACGCGAACCACTGGACAGCATTGTTGACCAATGGAGCCATTGGGCTTACTGCTTACTATACATATACTGTCAAGAGGAAAGATCTTGCCATCATTGGGGTTGTTGCCATGAGTGCCAGTATTGTCTGGCATTCGTCAGCCAGGTATCGTTTGTTTGATCATTTTGTATCAAGATACATTGCTTACTACACATTTGCTACTACGATATTTGAACCAGTCATTATAGGTCCACCAGCATTATTCCTGTCAGTACTGTTCACGTATTACGGAGATTTCAATGAAATGTACATGGTGGTGCCAATTGTTGCCACGATTGTGATCTTCAAAGTAATCCGACGCACAATAACTCCACGGATAGCAGTTGCTGTCTGTCTTGGTCCCTTGGCATTGTATGCCAAAGCAATCACAGAGTGGCATAGTGCGTGGCATGTTTTAGCATCTATTGTTGTAGCACTTTTGTGCACTGAAACTCCAAAGGCTACAAAGACTATAGAGCCTATTGTCATGCCTGCTGTACCTGTTGAAAACATGCCTATACCCGTTGAAAAAAACAAAATTAGATTTTTATGACGATATAAAAAACATGCTATATTTGTATATAAATGACAGCTAAAATGGTCATGATGAAAATTGTAGAGATAGATACTCCTGCCAATATGCTCGATACAGTTGTCAAAACATTATTGTGTGAAATAAATACATATGAATCAATATTATACAGGTTCCGAACTTTGTTATCGGGAGCACTAATACAAACATTAATGCCACCAGCTACCAATGAGTTTGGGAACTTCTACGATGTACACAGGACGGTGTGGCAATATATTAACTCGTCGAGGGCATTGATTAATGGATGGGCAACATTGTTTATCAGTATGTATAATCTAGCAGAATATAAAATGTACATGTACGCTTCTCGTCTCACCTCGAATCAAATAATGATTCAGACTTTGCTATCTGAAGATACAAATCAAATGAAAATTCTGACACAGTTCGGTAAAATTGCACGCTTACATGTTGGGACTGACCCAGGAAGCAATAACCATGTGAAAAGACTTGTACAAAATTTCTTTGATACAGCGGGAGATTGGGACAATTATATCAAAAGAATGAGACTTTTTTACATTGAAAGTTTGTTTAGTACCTCTCCTGCACCTAAATTACATAGACAAAATAATTGATAAAATAATTGACAAAATAATTAACCTTGTTTTTTACTTTTTGTATATTGTAACACTTTATCTTTGATTCGACCCACTAATTTGCTCCAGAATGATTCAACACTTACGGATGGTTTTATTTTCATGGGTTGCATTTTGAGAACAAAATGATCTGTATTTATATGTATTAACTTGAGTTGAGGTGTTTACTGATAAGAGCGCCAACAATATACACCGGCAATCCAAAGTGTTGTGCAGTATGTTTAATTCCCTTTCTACTTCTTAAATAGTGTTTCACTATTGGTGACATTTTTTTTGGAAATTTTAAACAAACTGACATTGACGTCATATAAAAAATATATCTCTTAATAGTCGTCTTCTTCTACAACTACGTGTGTGAATGTACCGTCGGCGTTGATGTTGGCGATGGATCCACCCCACACTTGATTTCGATCGTCTCCAACATTGTCATGGGATGTATTGTGTTGGGAAGGCAAATGAATGTTTACTTTGGCATCATAGAATGCCAAAATACCATGACTTTTGTTGGAATGGATGTCCGTTTTTGTACCATGAAGATCCACGACAGTACGACCATCTGCCCACAAACCATGTCCTCCATTGTGGTGCATCTGGCAGTCGTTCAATCTTGCTTTTGTATTTGCATCACAGAACACCCCATGCTCCCCATTCTCCATAAATTCACATTGTGTTGCTGTAACAGTGGCACCAATACTCACCCACATCCCAGCACCCATACACTCTTTGACAGCACACTTCAACACGTTAACAGTGGTATTACTTCCCACCAACATCAAACCATGCCAACTCTGATTCATCACAGCCAGTTCTTCAAATTTAACATTTTGTTGGTTGTGCACTTCAAACCCACCATGTATCGTCGTTTGATCTTTGCCTTTGCCAACAAAGGTAATGTGGCTGTAGGTGACAGTCAATCTCTTGTAATTACCCACAATTTCGTGAATCCCTTTTTCCAACACAATTCTAAGTGTATTCCCTGCGGTGTTGAAGAACATCGCCAATTTCATCGCTTGCTGCACGGTGTGACATTCCTGTGGTACCCGAATGATATTTTTCGCCCTCATTTGCAGCCAATAATCATTAAAGGTACTGTGGCATCTCAAATTTGAAAACTGCGTAAAATCAAGGTATGAAATGATTTCGTACTGCCAGACCATCTCCGGGACACGGTTGATGCAATGGGTCGTAGAGAACATAGGTATGGTCTTACGCCGCTTGGGTGCAGATGCAGTTGCGCCAGTTACAGCTCTTTTGGTTGACATATGTTATTAGTATTTAATAAAATGTAAACCATCGTCATAAAAAAATTGTATGTATTAATAATCGTCATCTACATGTGTGAATATCCTAATTCCCAATCTCACCCCCGGATTGATATATTCAATGGGAATTATTCAATGGGAATTCCCATTCTCATACGCATATTCTAGACTTAACACTTTAGAATGATCCCAATTTCCGAGGTTTTGATCGAAATCTTGAGCACCTTGGAACATACCTTTCATGTTGGTAACACTGGATGTAACCCATCCTGAAATGTCTTGATTAAATCTGTAGTTGTTACGAAACATTTGACTCATGTCAGCGACTTGAGATACATCCCATCTCGAGATATCCTGGTTGAAACCTGTTTTATCACGAAACAGTGAATGCATGTCAGTGATTAGTGACACGTCCCAAGTCCCAATCGGACCGTATGATGATGAACACCCCGATCCATCTCTTACGCTGAAGCACGAATTAACGGCAGACTTCAAAGATGAATAATCCACCGGTTTAAAAACGGCTTGGCAACCAATGAACATTCCAGATAAAATTCCAGATAAAATCACAAACAAAATCATTTGGGTAGTGAATTGTTGTATTTATAATGTAATGAATATTAAAAAGATCGTCATAAAAATGCTAAATGCTCTTATATGAACCATATAAATCAAAGCTTTTATAAATGTTTTTTTTTTATATATATTCTCGAAAAAAAAATAAAACATAAAATCCTTGAATATTATGGTTCATATAAGGACATTTAGCATTTTTATGACGACAAAATGATCACCCACAAATTAAAAATCAGAGATGAAAATTATCTCATTTTTGCAAAGGTGACGAAATAATTGGTTATGGCAATTTCGAATTCGACCTAGAACATAACATTTCAGGAAATAAAATTATTCATTTTAATATGTAATCTATAATAATCACAAATTTCTCTAAGACTTTAGGTTTAGGATTATTTTCTCCAAGGGATTTCAGATGTGAATCTACAAAGGTTGTGGGTTGTACTCATCTGCCTCTTCCTTGTGCATATTTAGTTCTTCCTTATGAATGCGATCTCGGCTGCGCTGTCTTATACCAATTGCCCACAACCACTCCAACGATTTGCTCTTCAGTGCCCATTGACACGTCCGGTTGAGCAGAAGCCTTGTTCTTTTGGGATGTAATGGTACGGGGGCATCGTCAATGTGGTTCGGTTTGTATATTCGTTTGCATTTCCGCAAACCCACAACCATTTTCAGTCTATTGGGTGGTGGTAGGAACTCCACCGGATGCATATCCCTTCTGTGTTCCAATGCTAGACGAACGTCCCTTCGGAGTTTGTAGAATTTTGTGAACTCCCATATTTTGTCAGTCGCCGTATATGGTTCGTATCCATTGTACTGTAACCAGAAGTTAAGAAAGGAGATGGTCTTACCTCTGCCAGGGACAAGGTAATGCCTCACAACCCAATTCCAATTGACGGGTTGTTTCTTGCGCAGGTAGACCTCCACGTCACCGGGGCGATAACCCGTCTTGCACTTGAGAGCTCGCAGTAGAAATGGGACCTGGACTCTGCTCAATAATTTGACTTGTGCCACAATTGTTGTCAGAGGATGTACAAATTCTGACAGTTCGAAATGTGTGTCTAGTAGGAGCCCGTAATCTATGTGGTGTCTTCTTGTAAATTTTTTCGTAAGAGAGTGTGTCCACATATGCGACTCCTTGCAGATGGGCGTCGGTATCCCAAAATTTACAACGTCAATGATCTCAGAACGTCGCGCCATCGGGGTACCTTCCTCCCAAGGCGTAAACCACTGCAGTATCACAGCGTCCAAATCAAAATCAATTCTTGTCAGTTTAGGGTACTTGCCTAGGACAGTCTGCCAAGCAAGATCAGATTCACAAAAATGCAAATCTCTGATTCGGAAGTACTCCGAAATTTCCACATACACGTTCGGCGCTACATCCTCCACACCAACCGTATAGTACATAAGGAGCACTTCTTCGATTTGTTTGGGCGTAGGCAGTATCCTCTCCACGGCTAGAATATGATAGTGGTTTTCTCTACCCTGCTCACCAAGCTCCTGGATAGCATGCAGCCACTCAGGAGCATTGTCGAGCAAGGGAAGCATACCTCTCCTCTGCAACTCTAAATTGACATCCTTGAAGACCACCGTCCTGGCGGTACGACGCGTTGCTGTTTTTCTGTACATCTGCAACATGATTTCCAAAATACCCACAGACGTCTGCCTGCCCCTGGACATCCTTCGTTCAAACATCACCAAAGAACCAACCTGCTCGTTGGTCAATGTACGGCTGCCACACTGCATTGTACCCACACTGATGTCTTTAAATTTCATATAACAGGCAAACATTTCATTGTAAGACAGCCAGGGTTTGCAAGTCATCCATTTCGTCTTGTCAAACGCAGACCTACCCGCAGTGGTACTCACAATGTCCGCAAAACCGGCGACGGCAGTGATCCAATGGCAAAATATCCCAAAACGTTTTTCAGAAGGGGTACCATCAGCGCTTGGATTTCTAGATGCAAATGATCTCATTTTTTATATACATACAGATATATTTATACTCTTATTAGACATGTACGATGTACATGTAGAACGATTCCACACATACGGACCACACAGATACCTTGCTTCATCGTCAGAATAATACCAACCTCAAACATACCCTGCACCTTCACCAAATTGCCAACGGACGGGCTCTGCCAGTGCACCGCACGGTACTCCATACAACCACCACTCCTACTATTGTTCCGCCTAGAAAGAATAATCATGCGTGACTGACGAGTACGTTTGCGCCAACCTTTGCAAGACTGCCAGTCAATGTGCCTTTTCCAAAAACAATCCATCAAAGACATACACCCACGGTCAACACAGACAGCACGCGGTCCACACGGCGGTATAGTACATCGACTACGAAGCACCCACGACTGAACGTCAAACAGTACTCCCTTGATCAATACCTTTGTAACACTACCACTAGGACCTTCACGTTCACACGGTTCTTGCATACCAAACACGAAACAGGAACGCTTGTAAAATATATCCACAACACGAATTAGACGGTAGAGCGTACCCCATCGAATCACAGCAACAGTACTTGTCTGACCAAGTAATTGCGCTGTAACCCTACCAGACGTCTTCGGCTGTTCAGACCACTCGGTCTCCATCACGTATCTACTTCAAACCAATAAAATATCGTCATAAAACGGATATATTATGGTTTATTTGTTGGTACGATCTTCAACGATTCAATACAACGATTCAATACATGCATCATCTGAATTCTATTAATAACTCGCCATATATACTCGACAAAAAACACATATATATATCATATATATATCATGTATTTTAGTAGTAAATGGCAAATATTCCCACTTTACAAAACATCATAATTGAAAAATTTAAAAAAAGATTGAAGGAATTGGATGACGCTGCAGGACATTTTGGGTATAATGATACAGAAGAAGCAAACATTTTGAAGAGAAAAATCTCAGAAAATGATACATTAGAAGTGATTAATTTAATTGAAAGTCGCATTAAAAACAATGCGGAATTCGAAGAAATTAGAAAAAATCTGGCTGTAAAAAAAAAAAAAATAATTAATGATTTAAAAAATGAAGTAAAGGCAAAAGGAAATGAAGCACTGGAAAAAGAAAATTTAGAAATAAAATTAAATGAAATGAGGATGACTATTTGCGAACCAATGGGTTATGATTTAAAAGGTTATCGAGGTCCTCGTATATTTTCGGATCTTTTAAATCAAAAAATAGAATCTAGAGCGACTGATACATGCGTGCTAAAAATATTACAGATGCCTGAGGGTAGTAGACGTTGGCTGAAAAGAGAGGTGAGTAAAGGGGAGAGTAAGGGAGAGGATAATAAAAAACCAAAAAAAAAAGCTCATCATCCCGGTAGTACTCAAGCACAAGATCAACAAAAAAAAGCGTTGCAAAAATGGAAAGAAGATAAAAAAGGGGGTCTATTGATTTATGATACGATCAATGTTGAATATCATATGTCAGTAAGAGGATTGAAGATGGATGCCAGACAAAAGTATGATCGCAAACAGCAAAAAAAAGAACTGAATCTGGATGACTGGGACTTTATAGTGCAAGGATTAAAATGGGATAGGCATTGGATAATGACATTTATTTATCCCCCCCAACTTAGATTTAATTAATACATTAACACTGGTTTATTTGTTGGTACGATGCCTTCAAAGCATTCGCACAGTTATCAATCCCACACTTCTTGCCAGCTGAAAATCCTTGCATATAAGAACTGTTGCTTACATGTGCATCCGCACAACTAGCCACCTGACCCTTTCCATTTTTAACATCGAGGCAATCCGTGTCGGCACTACACTCAATGCACTCGCAGTACGTGCGGTGGACAGGAAAACACGTAGCCGCTTCATCCGGTGTGTCATCAGCTGTATGGCAACTACCACCTTGTCCATTTTGGAAATTATTACAACCAATCACTCCATCGACGGAGTACTGCCATTCAACACCGTTAATGATGTTAGTACAGTAATTTGAACTGGATTCACAAATGTATTTTGCGTCATCAACACACGCGTAGTGTTCATTACCACAAAATTTGGCAGTCGCACAAACCAACAAAACAAAGATTAATAACATTTTACAACTTAGACAGATGGTTATATATTGACAAAAAATTATGACGATATTCGACGATATTCGGACCATGAATAAAAATTAATGGATTCGATTTATACAGAAATTGCAGAGATGGCACTGGTACATAATTTGCAAGTCAATGTTCGTCTTGTACAATGCAATAACTGCAACGATACATTGATGGCTATGGCTTTGAAATCCGAAGAGATGGGACACATACATTTAGATTATCAGAGGTTGGCTGCCAAAATTATACATAAGAGACATATATATATACAAAATACTACTATAAATGTTTAATATTATTTCACATTTGTTTGCATTACTTCCCATCTACGTTGCCTTCAGAGACAATAAAATAATTGCCATAGTGATTACTATGACCACACTAATATCCACTGTATACCATATCGAACAATACAGAGATCTTCAACACACTTTTATACAAAGCTTTGACAGGTTACTGAGCTCAGTGTTGATCATCACTATCGTACTTGTCTATGTTGATCACATTTACTGGACAGTACCTCTCGCCGCTTTTGTAACTTTATTTGTAACAGTACTCAGACCTCAAATTCTATTTGTATACGTCACTTGTGTTGTTACAGTTTGCCTGTTCGTAGCGTATCAGAAACACGTAGCAATTAACCGCTGCAAATCAATCATCACAATGTCGATTACTGCAGGGTTTTTTTTCTTCTGGGATAAACCGTACACACACAGTCTATGGCATATATTTGCTTTCACCACACTTGCACTCGTACTCCCAACCAACACGGCAGAGCTGTACTGGGGAGCATCCATACCATCCAGACTGTTCATAGCCTGGATACTCATTGACTGGGACAGCACCGAATCATTGTGGGTAACAATGCTCATCATACTGGCAATTACACCCATTATATGGGTACAACGAGACAACTACGAAAGTTTGGGTACATTGGTGGTTGTTGTCACTTACATATTCATACTGCCACACAACCTTTGCGTCACAGGAATTATTTTAATCGTACTCACCTGTTATTCCATCTACTCAAGATACCACACAAAATATAACCAGACACTAGTCATGGCAGCCCTCATGGCATCGCTTGCCGTCTACTCTTTGTGTTTATACTTGACGGAAGAGACAAGGGGGTATACCGGCATTGCATTTGTCGCAATCGGATTCGTGCTTGTATTGTTATTTGGCATTCCATACTTTGATAAATACTTTCATAAATCATCACAAGAAATAGCTATATAAGCACACTGTGCATACATAAATGCCCAAGTGTAAACGGAAACGCATACACAATCGCATACACAATCGCATACACAATCGCATACTCAATCTCAATACATCCGTGGACAGACCCTTCCATGTTCTTCCATCAGTATCAAACATGAAATTGTACTTTTCGCCACCAACGATGGTAGCTGCTCTAGAATGTCACATTGGTCAATCTAAGTCAGTTGTAGGTTGCATGGCTTGGATGACACACCCAACAATTCTCAACGCGCTGGAGCGAGTAGATTCAACCATAATCATGACCAAACATCGTAGCAATCGCTGGAAAAGACACATTAAGGTAAAGTTCATAGGCAAACACAGGCTTCTGATGCATCATAAATTTATTATTGGTTGCAACGATGAACCCGAATGGGTATCATTTGGTAGTTTCAATGCAACGAAAAGTGCAACAAGCAATCTAGAACACATGGTAATTGTACATGATAAAACATTAGCCAAATATTTCTACAACGAATACAAAAGATTATTACATATGACGAGTGTTTAATAAGTACTTATAAACACTCGTTTGCATTGGAAATGGAAGACAAGGAATATATATCTCTACAGAGTGAAACAAGTGAAATGAGTGAAACAAGTGAAGAAAGTGAAGAAAGTGGAACTGAAACAACTGAAACAACTGAAACAACTGAAACCAAAGACTGTTACATATGTCTTGAAGAATGTAGTCACCTGTCACCGTGCGAGTGCAAACATCCAATACACACCGAATGTTTACAACAGGCACGCGTGCACAATACTTATTGCACCATTTGTAGAAAAGAATACAATGACGGAGATGATGAATATGAAGACGAAGAAGATGAAGAAAGGAGTGACATATGTTGTATGTTCATATTGCTTTGTCCTACATTGTATTTTGCATCCGGTTTTATTGGGCAGCTGTTGTTAGCACTATTCGGAGTTGTATGTGGGTTTCAAACTACGTTGTCACAGGTACATAACATGACAATGTTTATGGCATGGTTATTTTCATGGGAGTTTTGTTTGTCTTCATTGTGCTTTAATGTACTGTGTTGGTGTTCATTATGCTCAATACAACATTGCAAATATAAATGAACTGTGGGTATTTAAAGCAGATGCATCCATACCAATGAAACGCAAACACACAGACCAAGTAATGCGGCATGTAAAAAGATTCAAGTCACGTTTCAATGGTCTAGACAAGAAGTTGGAAGCATTGAACGGCATGATTGGAATGGCAGACGTCAAAGAATGCATACTCGACCAACTTAAATTTTTACTATGCAACGAAGGGTCAGCAGACGGTCACTTTTTGCACACTGTAATCAGCGGTCCGTCAGGATGTGGTAAAACCACGCTAGCGCGGGTCGTACACGAATTGTGGACATCAATGGACATTTTTGAAAACAATCAATTCACAATACTACACCGCAGTGATTTAGTCGGTGGGTACATGGGTCAGACCGCTGCTAAAACTAAAAAAGTTTTAAACAGGTTGATAGGTGGATGCATTTTCATTGACGAATTCTATTCATTGATGTATGATAATGACACTTACGGTAGAGAATGTATTGATGTTTTAAATACATTCATGTCCGAACACGATGACACAGTCATCATAGTCGCCGGATACAAAGACGAAATGGAACGTTTGTTCGAAGCACAACCAGGTTTGAAGCGACGATTTGCATGGAATCTATCCATACCAAAATACACTTCAGAAGAATTGGTTCATATATTCAAAATGCAGTTGTCCAAACACGGTTGGTCTTTAGAGAACACATCCGAAGTACAAGAGTTATTCAATAAAGACTTTCATAAATTCAAATACCAAGGTGGTGATACATTTAACTTGTGCCTCAAAAGCAAAATAGAATACTCTAAAAGAAATTGGCGCAAGGGAGGAAAGAAAAACATAAGCACAGATGATGTACAAGCAGCAATGCAATCACATTTCAAACATACTGACAAAATACCCAGCATGTACATGTAATGACATGTGACATGTAATGATATATAATGACGTGTGATATATAATGACGTGTGACATGTAATGACGACATTTGTGTCATTAAATAAAACAATAAAATGTCCAAAGACCAAGAAGTACAAGACCAAGAAGTACAAGAAGTACAAGACCAAGAAGTGCAGGACCAAGTACAAGTACAAGAAGTACAAGACCAAGAAGTGCAGGACCAAGAACAAGAAGCACAAGACCATAACACACGTATACTTAAAATATGGAAGGAAAAGGGGGTCGATCAAGCAGTTAAACAAATGTTTGTCCATCCAATCAATGGCAGGAAACTTGATTATGCAGAGATGAGGGCATATTACGGTTAGATACAATTTTACAACATATAAATATAAAAATCCTAAATTATTTAAAGGTTTTTTTTATATTTTTTCCTACAAATATCATCCTTTTTTTCCATATATTTTTTATGACGACATTTGTATTCATATGTATATGTAAACAATTATAATAATGTCTTACGAATATGACTCAGAATATGACTCAGAAGACGAACACAACATGGAACAAATAATACAGGAGGTTGACAAAGACGACAACGAAACTGACTTTTCGTTCTGGATGAGTGAACAAGGATTAAACATGCCCATCGAATCATGGGCAAGTAGTTCTCGTCCCCTAGTAAATGTCCTAGAAAATGTCAAAATACACCCAGAAAGACTGGAAAAACTTAAAGAAGCTACAGAATACTATGTGGCTGTATATGGTGGCAACTTACACAATGTATTAGCTGAAATGATACATACGTTTAGTAAATAAACTATACATTTTGTAAATAAACTATAAATACTTAACCTGTACTTTGTATGTATGTGGATTTGTATTGTTGTTGCATCTTTCCCCTGGGATTTTGGTGCATATCAACAACAAGCACTCCTGTTATCTCATCAACTTGCGAAACAACATGATATACAGTGGATGTCATTTGCAAATACAAAACCAATGCGTGAGGAAATATATTCTAGTGCCCAAGAGATGTATTCCCAAGTACCCACTATCAAACAACCAATACAAACATATCCACATCTAACATTTGTTGGACTCAATACAACTAGTTCTATTCCAATAAGCCGGCTTAACATGCTAAGCAAGAAATATAATACAGATGCTTATATTTTCATTGGAGATGTGGTAAAGGTTATTCGAGACGAAAACATGAGGATTCCGTCAATCATTTGGTTTCCACACCATTTCCAAACACTTACACCACGTGAAGAGTTCACACTTGGTGCTTTTGGAGGAATTGCTTCATTGTCACCATCGTCAACATCAATGATCAAAAAATATTTAAACCCAGTACAACACATACCACATATTGTTACCGTAGATACAACACCCGAAAAGAAATTTCAAACATGGACAGTGCTCATGCAAGGTGGTAATTACGATACACAAGACAGAAAAGGCTGGAACATAGGTCTACAAGCATTTAAAAAATTCAACAGGAAATATCCAAACACACATTTATATTTGCATGCTATCAACTCCAAAGAAATTACCGAAAGTGGACGGTCAATTAAGGCACCATTCAACTATGAACAGACAGGAATTCCATTGAAAAAACTGTTGCAAATGTACAATATAACACAATATACCTTAGACGAGAAAATTCACGGCGTCCGGAAAAAAGACAAGTTAAAAAAACAGGCACAGGTTTGTCTCCACCCAAGTCGTGTTGAAGGATTCGGAATGGTGGTATTAGAATGTCAAATGTTAGGTACACCGGTTATTACTACAAATTTCACAGCAATGGCAGATTTTACACAATACGGAATTGCCACATCCTACGAACAGTTAGAATTTTTTTATGGACAAGGATTTGTTGCTACACCATCGGTAAACGCCATTGCCAAAGCATTGGAAGATATCTATCTAAACAATATTCAGTTTGAACATTTTGATCCACAACCATTTTCAGCAGAAGTTGTATCGAAACAAATATTACATTTTTTACTTATCACTCATGATAACGTACATATACATAATGTTTGGACAACAATGAATACTAAGATGGAGATGCCAGATATTATTCATTCATTCGATGCAAATGTAATTGTAGTAATTATTGGAAATCAAAACCCATTTGATGCAAATGGGTTTATAAAAAATATACCAATGTTTGTACGGACACATCATTTTCATGACACACCCAAACAAAAACAATTGTCAATATATAGCTTACAAGCACAAAATATACATATTATAACAAAATTATAAATATGACGATAATATATAAAATATCAATATATAAAATGTTGAAAAGAAAATTGGACTTACCCTCACCCAAATCAAAGAAAGCATGTTCAACCAGACTCTCCAAACTCTTCTACACAAAGAAGGACTTCGGTGGGTTCACTCTTGAAGGGATAATGAAGGATATACCCAGCCGTACAATGGAAGACATGTCCGACTACACTCTCCGACGTTTCTCCAGCACACTGCACGAAGCGATATGGGACAAGAAGGCGTTTTGTGTAGCGTACGAGTGCACCCGCGAGGAAGCCATCGCCAAAGGGGCACTGGGTGGGTTCAAACACGGTGAAAACGGTGCCGGACACTTCTACTTTGAGCCCAAATCCGAGTTGACAGCGGAGCAGATTCAATTGATTAATGACCATACTGCCTGCTGCTACAACAATGGTCAACCTTGTGCACCGCAGTTGGACAACGATTGGGACGGGGACCCCTGTGAATGTGCAATGGGCAGTGCCAACGGGTCCTACTGCTACGAAGTTGGTATTGGACCGGACACCTTTGAAGAGGAGTGCGACTGCTTTGCAATCAAACCGATCTGTTCCCGGATCGAGACCGGTCACACCGAGTACATACACACCGTCGAACAGTTCAAGGACAGTGTCGGAGATTTTGCATTGTTGGATGCCAATACGCTTGTCAAAGTCAGTGCGTTTTTAAAATCCATGCAAGGCGACTCTGCAGAGGAATTGCGCTACGGTTCCGGATCCTCTGTCGTCTACAAACCTTACCCGAAACCAGAGGAACCAGAGGAACCAGAGGAACCAGAGGAACCAGAGGAACCCACACCTAAGCCCTCCAAGCTCCAACCCAAGCCCAGTCGTCCCCGAGAGGACTACGAGAATTTGTTTTGCTTGGACGAGACCGGACAAACGCAGTTGTTGGGGCACACCTTGGAAAGAATTTTGAAATTGGTCCCAAGTCGAATCTTGAAACGCATGTCCAACGAAGTTCTAGAGGAGGTGTCCTACCAGTTGCGTCATGCCATATGGGACAAAAAAGCCTTTTGCACCTACAACGAGTGCACCCGCGAGGAAGCCATTGCCAAAGGGGAGTTGGGCGGGTACACCGCGGGCGAATTGGGCACGCACTACTTCTTCTTTGAGCCCAAGTCCTCGGAGTTCACCAACGACCAACGCCAATTGATCTCCGACCACACCGCCTGCTGCTTCATGCGTGGGCAGCCCTGTGCGCAGTTGGACGACGATGGAGACCCGTGCGAGTGCCAGCTGGGCAACCTTGGTTCCTACTGGTTCCAAATGAATCTCGGACCAAAGACCTTCCGATCAGAATGTGACGTCGAATTGATAAAGCCCATGTTCCTTCGTTCCTTTAAATCCGGTCACTTTACTGCCAGCGACAACATTTACAGCATGGAGGAACTCAAACAGTGTTTCGACCTCAACACCATGGACGTTGACAAACTGGTCAAAGTTGCTGCCTTCTTGCAAAACCCCATCGAACTCAGTATCAAACAGACCATTGCAAATCTAGAGGGTGTAGCACACTATAAATTATTTAATTTATGACGATATTTGTATATGTATATATGCATAAACAATTATACAATGTCTGACTACGAATATGACTCAGAAGAAGAAGACGAACTGGATATGGAACAAATACAAGCAATACAAAACGAGGTGGACAAAGACGAAGACGAAACTGAGTTTTCCTTCTGGATGAGTGAACAAGGATTAAACATGCCCATCGAAACATGGGCAAGTAGTTCTAGACAACTTCCAGAAAAAATAAAAATACATCCAGATAGACTAGATAAACTTACAAAAGCTACAGAATACTATGTAGCTGTATATGGTGGAAGCTTACAAAGTGTATTAGCTGAAATGATACATACATTTAAATAATATTTTTTTTATGAATAAAGAACCTATATATACACATATTCATTATTAGAATGGCAACTAAGAACGATAATGAATTCAATTTTTATGAAAGGTTTAACCCATCTAACTTTGAACAAGCAAGAGCAAAGAAATCTAAGATCATAATACTGGAGACAGGGGATTACGGTGATTTGGTAATTGATTTTCCCACAAAAATCATCGGAATGGATGAGACTGTGTTAACTGTAAATAGTATTGTAATCACGAAAAATTGTCATCTAAAAAACCTTACGGTAAAACGTAAAGACATGAATCAGGGCGAGTATCAGGGTGTAGTTGCGTTGAGTGCAATGTGCAAATGTACCGACGTTAGCGTCATCGGATTTGAATATGGAGTGTCTGCTTTGAATGGTGCCATTATCAGCTTGCTCAGAACCAACGTATCCGACAATATGTTTGCAGATGATAAATCCAAAATATTTCAGAGCACTGCAGAGACACTATTGACACAAATATTTGTATCACAAGATAACAAGTTTGAGGCTGCCGTAAACAGTGCAAATGGATCCAACAAAGTAACAATTTTTCTAGGGCAAGGTACTTTTAAAACGTACTATACAACTATACATGGTACTGTAAAGAATCTGAAAATTACAAAACAAATGAACATTATAGGTGTAAAAGTAAATCAAACAATACTCAAATGTGGCATTGAGATAAATCCAGACATTCAAGAGTGCCTTATAAAAAACCTGACCATCGAAGGGAATATCGAAAGAAGTCAGAGTGGAGTTGTAGCAAAATCCTCCGTTAGGATGGAAAATGTTGTGGTACAAAATTTTGAAAAATTTGGCGTGTATGTACAGGGGACTGATACAGACATCACAGGCATGTTTGTCAATGTTACAGTGCAAAACTGTGGATGGAGTGGTATTACAGCAGAAAACACAACAATTACATTGATAGAGACAGAGACAACAAGAAATGGTTCAAAAGATGTCAATGCTTATGGGTTGGTAGCAATAGGCTCAATAGTTAAATTGGCGCAACAGTTAGAAGATGTCACACATGGCAATATCGGGAAACGTAATTTGCATTATGATGATAGTGAGATCTTGACAAACGTTATAGAAATAGTTGGAAACATGAATAAAAAACTTAGATTTTTATGACGATATTAAACACACACCATACCTTGCAAAATGATAGAAGACACCGATGTCGCAGATGCTCTGCAAGAGAAATTTACAGTCGGAAACCATGAGTGCCACAAACTCTGTACCTTTCAAAACCCATCCGCAGTTGTTGTATTGAGAAACAACAAAGAGATTGCCTTGTGGACATGGGAAAAACCGAAACCAAACGATGTTTTTGTACGAAGAATTACAAACATATACATCTGTGACAAGTACAAAAAGGTACACCTATGCACACCAGACTGCAAAAATACCATCATGAACAGTGAACACTGCATGGTCTGCATGATCTCAGGACTACAATGGAACAACGACACTGAAAGGACAAGGTCTTGGAAAAACGCTGCAAAATGCCTGCCTTCCATCTCCACCATCAAAAGTGACCCAAATAAATTTTGCAGGGACAGCAAAGGCATGGTACTCAAAGGCAGTCAAAATCTAACAACACAATCATGCATAATGGAAGCCAAGGAAATGCTCAATCTCATGCTCTTCTCACAAATAAGAAAACAATCAGAATTTTCCAAATATTTAGAAGGCAGGAACAACGCCAACAAACGGATCAACAAATATGCAAAACATTGCACACAGAACGATACACCCATCAACATCTGCACCATGAGCTCCATATACGTAGCCACAGTCTTCAAACAACCAAACTTTTTCAGAACACAACAAACAATAGACACCAACGACATTTGTAACAGATATACCAACAGATTAATACACTATTGGAATGTACTCATGCCGACAATGGATTTCAAACCATTTGCAATCTCATGCCTGTACTTGATGCGCGGTGGAATCATCGTCAACAACATGGTCATCATACAAGCATACCCAGAGCTAGAACAGATACTCCCAGAAGCAAGCACATTGGACCTATACGGGTTTTCAAAAGCTTCGTTCACACATAATAAAAACATGATTCTAAAATCCATCAGGAACAGAGACACACACACATTACATATGGATATAAAGAAAACATGACGACATCTCAGACATAAAGAGATGGTACAACATGAAAATTGCATCCGTTGGTACCACTCAACAATTGTGCGAATACTTGGTCACATTAGATTCCCCCAAACATCTCATCATAGGGAGACTATACGAGGGACCAAAACGATGGTTTGGATACAAACACAACACAAAAAGAGACACAAGCCACGGGTGGGAAAAAACATACCACGAAATATTACAAAATCTATCCGTTGAACATTTCGCAGTTGGACCCACGTATACTCCAGAAACAGGTCCTTCCTTTCCAGTGACCTCAATGACCACCGCACACAAAGCTCTGCACGTGCACAGGGATGGCGAACCAATTCAAGTGGTGGAGGGGACATGGGCGGTCAAGGGAGACATGCGATGCCTCAAACTTTGCCACTGGCTTGATCAATGGGAACACACGAAAGAGATGTTTCATCGGAAAACATACATGCTATGCGGAGAAAATACCACTCTACAAAATCCTCAACATCGACCCTTCAAAGACGTACTGCTACACTACAGCCCAAGTGGAATACATACATTCTGCAAATCAATAGGGAAAGTACCCACACTCGTACACGAGAGCTTCGCAATAGATCCCAAAAGGGTAGAGATCCTAACAGAGATGTTTCACAGCCATTACCCCACCGCAGAAGTCACACTCGTCGGTGCAACACAAGAAATAAAAGACATGATTGCCAAATGTAGAGATAAAAGTCTAATAATGACGATAATATAAATCTATATACAATATAAAATGCGCTTAAAGTGTGAATTTTGCAATACATGCTCCCTCTACCAAGAGTCCAATGGTCGGTGTGCATGTGGACACGCAGAATGTTGGCATCATAGAGTACGTCAATTTGAATCACTACGGGAAAGCGCACATACCCCTAGATACAATCGTAGATACCGTAGAAATCCTAATAGAGAAAGGGCACATATACCTACATATGAAAATGTTTACTTTGCAGTTTCAATTGACAAATTGCCCGTTTAATGACGATATCAAATCATCAATATAAAATCATATAAAATGTTAACCAATTCTCTAGACAGTGTCTTGGACTGCCTGCTCCAAAGCCCATGGCATGCAGATGTCCGTGGCTTTGTGAAATTCATTGGGGGGAAAGGGAAATGTGTAGCTGTACCGGGGAAACCACATCAATGGGCACACATGGTAGAACAAACATTCAAATCAGCACTGTACTGTTGTGAACAAGGGATTGACTTCTGGTTCAAACCCATCAGAGGCATATCCCAAAAAAGTGGGCTCATACACTACGGGGCAGAAATTGTTATATCACATCAACTCATGGTAGCACTGCATCAGAAACAACCACAATTTATCAAAGATAAAGGAGAAATAGTACAATACCAACCCGTTAACAATTCCCTATTAGAATACCTAAATTCATAACACTATATAAAGAACTATTTCATTCATTAAATGCCTGTACAACATACTCTAGACAACGGTCTTCGCGTCATTTTAGCACCCACCAACAGCCAAGCTGTCACACTCAACATCACATACAGGGTTGGATCTGCCAACGAAGGACTCTGCCAGACAGGAGACACACACATCCTCGAACACATGATGTTCGGTGGATCCAAACACTACAACGGTGACAAAGGCATGTGGAGCCTTGAAGAATGTGGAGCAACCATGAATGCCACCACATACCTAGACAGGACTAACTACTACGAAGTCATGCAGCCCTCCAAATTGACAAAAGCACTCGCACTAGAAGCAGACCGCATGCAATCACCACTACTACTAGCAAGCAAACTCAAATCAGAAATGCGCGTAGTCAGAAACGAATACGAAAGACAATGTAACAACCCATTCTCAAGAATGCAGAGCAAAATGATGAACCTCGCCTTCTTGGAACACCCATACGGACACTCAACCATAGGGTTCCTAGCAGACATCGAACACGTCACCGCAGACAACATCAAAGCATACCACCACAAATACTACACACCATGCAACGCCACAGTCATCGTCGCAGGAAATGTACCCACAGACGCACTCAACCTAGTCAAAACACACTTTGAAGGAATACCCGCCGGAGAAATCAGCTCAAACTACGTCATAGAACCAGTGCAACACGGCATGAGAAGGTTCGTAGAACAAGGGAAAGCCGGCATCGTAGGCATAGGCTTCAAAGCGCCAAGAGGTCTACACGAGGACGCCGTTGGACTAGAACTACTGGCGTACGACATCAACCACAACGGCATATTTCAACCATTAGTAGACAAAGGCATCGTATACAACATCACAGCATCATGGCAACGCATGAAAGACCCATCACTCTTCTCACTATGGGCAAGCGCACCAGACCCAGACAAAGCAGAACAAGAAATCTGGGCAATCATAGACAAACAACCACACTTTGAATTACCAATAGATGCAGTCAAACAGAATTGGTCAAACAAAATACTCAGCTCACAGTCACTCTCCGCAGAATTGAACGAAGCCATCGCAATGGGCGATTACAGAGACGTATACGCAAGACATTCAGTAGTACAGACATGCAAACACGAACACATGTGGAAATACTTACAACGAACACAAGCTACCGTTGGCATCATGAAACAAGTACAAGACCCAATACCCATGCCCATAGGCATATACGACATGCCCAACATAGCCATCGACGACCAGATCGACACAAACACACTAGAACCAGTCCTACAAGACAACATATGCTTTGTACAAGCAGACCACGTCAGCCTACGCATCGAATACAACAGCACACACACACCCGCCATCAACGCATTGACAGCAGACATGATCACGAAATGCAGCGACGTACAAATGGGCGCCAACGGCGTACAAAGGACGTCAGAAGCAACAAGAGATGGATTTGCACTCTCATACGCCGGTCCAACACAATCCATACAATTGATCGTAGATGAACTCAAAAACAACAAATTAAACCACAAACTACATCAAACAGTACAACTACACGCAAATTCACTAGCATCCGCACAAAACAACGTAGACATCATGGTAGTCAATGTACTCAGACACAAACTACTGGGAGATCCAATGCCAAACACTGAAATGAAAGAACTTAAACAAGTACAAACACTCTCCAAAGGCGTACTGCCATGCAAAATTACTCTAGCTGGAACACAAGACACACTCAACACGGTCAAACAACTTTTCGTCAAAGGGTTCAAAACACACACACCAACACTGAATCCCATCTCCGGAAACACACACATCGTCGCAGACAAAACGAGCTGCGCAGTAGCATGGGGGTGCCCAGTCAAAGAAAACGCAGCAGTAGTACTGGCTGCAAGCATTCTTGGAGGAGGATTCGCAGGAAGACTCATGAAAACAGTCAGAGACCAAATGGGGCTCACGTACGGCATATACGCAGGAGTCAAAGACTCTTTGTTCGTAATCAAATCAAGCTTCAACCCAACTCTATTGCAAAGAGGATGCAAGGAAACAGAGAAAATCATCAAAGAATGGCAGGAAGGCGTCACCACAGAAGAACTACAGACACACAAAAACATGATCATGGGCAAACGATTAGTCGTCAAAGATGATCTCCTTAAGTACATCACATTTCTACACCACAACACAATCTCAGACCAAGCAATTTTAGACACAAGTCTGCAAGATGTCAACAACGCAATCAAAGACCTACAGTTTTACAGAGTCACCACAGGAAAGTCAAAGGTATAAGTACAATCCATACAATCCATTTTTTGGATAGCCATTCTATTTGTACTGCCACTTGGTTTGTATATGAACCATATCAGTTAGATCATGATATTAAAGAAAAAAAATACATATTTAGATAATGGTTTAGGTTCTGATGTAAATTGTCTTTCTTGTCTTTCTTGTCTTTCTTTGCACTTGATGTACAAGATGCACAAGATGTTAAACACACCCAAGTAATGTGACAAAAGCACCAGTGATGGCTCGTTGCAGAAACAAACACTGGCAGACAGAAGAGTAGGATATACCACTTGACATTATCCTTCCACATATATACAATGTACAATATATCTACCAACATGATAACAATTAATCCCCATGGAAATACATTGTATCCATCTTCATCACACCAATGTTCTATTTGGACAGGTCCATGAAACAGATGATGGCACACTTAATATTAATGCTCGAAATACAAATAACAATGTCTGATTATTGCATTTTGCTTCAAAGACAGGTTCTAGTTTCATAATTTTATTCATAATTTTAAATAACATGTAACCAGAGAGTACACCCAATACTGCAAAACCCATGTCATATATCAATATGTCATCCAATGATTCTTGGTAAATATCCTCTCGTTTCACTTGTAGATACAATACGTAGTTGTTAGATACAATACGTAGTTGTTAGCTGTAGAGTACATAATATGCTCAAATATTTCCCATAAAAAGGGGATTACAATTGGTAAGAAATAGTTTCCAGTTAAACAGTAGAACAGGAATGGATCTAAGATATAACCTATGTAGTTCGAAAGGGTGGTCTAACATTTATAAAGTAATAATATATATATATACATAAAATAATTACTATAAATGCTTAACACCGTAAACTTTTACGCCCCAAACAGAGACCTTATAAAAAATCACTCCTTTTCTCTAACTGCCCTTATATGAACCATAAATAATCATATATTTATTATTTATTTTTTTTTCTTCATAATCAATAAAAAAAAAACATTTTAAAAAGCTTTAGTTTTTGTGG
>Ga0209662_1000315_pt1 | contig 28078 bp, 26 predicted proteins | sample SaaInlV_150m_DNA_4_FD_184662 | JGI IMG/M metagenome (GOLD analysis project Ga0209662, IMG submission 184662) | Marine microbial communities from expanding oxygen minimum zones in the Saanich Inlet - SI072_LV_150m_DNA (SPAdes) (version 2) | ecosystem: Environmental > Aquatic > Marine > Intertidal...
ACTTCTTTATGGTTATGTAATACAGATTTGAGTGTGGTTTTGATGGTAGTGTAAGCACTTTTTTCATTAGAACGGAACTCTTGGAATGTTTCCTTCTTCTTTTTCCCCATTCTATATACTTACTAAACATTTTATTTTTAAGTAATTTCGTTAATAAACATTGTTCCTAAATAATATCGTCATTCTGTTTTTCTTCGTTTTCCTTTTTGAGTTTTTCTTTTCTTTTCAAATATTCACGTCTATTATATTCTTTCTTTTGCTCTGGGGTAGGTTTATAATCGCTTTTATAATTTGTCTTCTGTTGATATTCTTTTGCTCGTTGTTTCTCTTTTTCCTTATTTCGTTCATAATACTCTCTTCTACTTGCTGGTGCTGTGTATTTTTTGAGATGCTCTTTGGTTGCTTGTAGTTCTGTTTCTAAATTGGAAATCTGTTCTTCCATTTCCTTTATTTTTTCTTCATTATCCATTGCGATACTATATATAATAACAAATATTTATATCTATTTATTATATTTTGTCCCATTTTAAATCTTCAAGGGTGTAAATAGTACTACACTCAAACAAATCCCTTGCATATCCCAAATGTTTTCCGATGCCATTGCGTGATACCATGGCTCCGAATCCCCTCAAGATGTTTTTTCGCACCATATCCTTTGTTGGACGCGATAGAGTATTTATCGTCCAAGTCGGGGTGCGCGGCGCACAGGTCTGCGATGTACTTGTCTCTTTCCACCTTGGCTACAATGGATGCGGCTGCGATACAGGTGTACATGTTGTCACCACCCTTTACGCATACGTGATCGTAGCATGCCCATTTTCCAGTTTCTTTGTCGAACCGCGTATGTGGTTTGAAATAGTTTCCGTCTATGAGTAATACGGTGTGTTCTGGTACAAGATTGTTTCGTTCAATGAGAGCCTGAACACATGTGTGCATGGACCGTTGAGTCGATTGTAGGATATTGATATTGTCTACGGTTGTTTCGCTCTCATAGCTGACCTCATAGTCGATGCAGTGGTTTAGAACGTGGTCGTATGCCTCACTCAATCTTTTTTGTGACGTGAATCGTTTACTGTCTTTCATGAGGGTGTGGTCAAATGATGTATGTAATGTATCTACAGTATCAACAGTTGTACTAGTGCTAGCACCTGATTTAGGTAGAATCGCTGCTGCGACATATACGCGACCAAATAGGGGACCGCGTCCGACCTCGTCGACGCCGATCTCTACCAAGTCTGGGTCGTCGGTGTATTGTGTGTATAGAGTGTGTGGCATGATTATTATTGTATTGTGATTATGTCTTATATTACATCTGTCTACCATGAATCAATTTACGTATCATCTAATGATCTACTGATTTTTTTTGCTTGGTATAGAGTATATATACTCGGTCCGACATCATGAACAACAATCATCGTACATTAATGATAATCGGATGTATCTTCGCGGTATTCGTGATCTATACAATGGCACAGTCTGGTTCTAGTTCCAGATGCGGACGCGAAGGGTACGCAGATGGTGGTGCATATGAGGGTGATGATGGCGACACACCAATGGTCGAGCCACAACCCAAGCCCGAACCACCCGATTCTGCCACTGATGCAACTGCTTTTGCTGCCGACATGGGAGAGACGACCACTCCTGATAGTCAGTTGGACAACTACAACTACTTTACCAAGAACAGTATCCCTACCGTTTACTATGGTCCAGACAAATCAACCGCTCGCGTGACCATGGTGGGTGGTGAAAACGACGATAGTGATAACGATACCAAAACGTACGGTATTACAGTGACCAATGAGAATGGATCAACTGTTACTTATGCCATGGAAACGAGTCCCAGTGGTGCCACCGTGAACCCGATAACAAAGGCGGTTGAACAGGCAACTGACTCAGGTACTAGTACTGGTTCTGGTGCTGGTACTGGTGCTGGGTTGGGTGCTGCCGTCCCCCAAAGTATTGCCAATACCCGATTCGTTGATAAGGACGGGAATGTTGCGAAATTGTACGTCGCAAAGAACGGACAGTATGTCGTCCAGACGCGTCAAGTAAATGGATACGATATGGTCTATACGAGCACAAACGTATTCACCTACGATAGAAACAATAGCAAGTCGTTCTTGGTGGGCGACACAGTGAATGACATCACTCCGATCGATGAGTCGCGGGACACGACCAATAATCTGATTACTTCGCTAACCAACAACACGATATCGACACGCCAGGCCCTACCCACCAACGGTATCCCTGGTCGTATGATTCCTCCTGGACAAGAAGATCTGTACATTCTTAAATCACAGATCGTTCCTCCCGTGTGCCCGCGATGTCCTACTATCTGTCCGTCCAAAACAGGCGATAGCAGCAAGTGTCCTCCTTGTCCGTCATGTGCGAGATGTCCCGAGTCGACTGACTTCACTTGCAAAAAGGTGCCTGACTACTCTACGAACTCTTCCATTTCTGGATATGGTCCTGGATCAGCAGGCGCTGGATATGGTCCTGGATCAGCAGGCGCTGGATCTGGTGTATGGGGACCATCTAGCAACATTTCTACCTCCACTGGTTCTAACAATGGCACCGCTCCCAACTACAACCAGTACAGAAACAATACCAAGTTTTCTCCTGTTCCCGTAGTGAGTAATTTTAGCACGTTCGGTATGTAAGATTTTACGATAGAATATATAGACCATGATAAAAATACAATATTTGTATTGTTATCATATATCATCACAGAATAACCAAGTAAGTTATGTATCTAATTGCTCTTGCTCTAGAGATGTAAATATGGTAGTCGCCACGGGCTCCTCCTTTTCTGATGGTTCATCTTCTCCCTCGGGGACAAGGACACAACCATTGTCTATGTGGTAATATGTCTCGTCTAGGTCCCAACCTCCTTCACCCTCCATGATATCTACATTGCAGTCGTTGTCCAGTGTCGGGTTTTCTTCGTCTTCTGTATCGCATGCGGAATGGATTATTTCGTGCAACTCTTCTTTTGTGTAAGATTCTTCGTCTACCAGTTCTCCCCAGCAGTCGCATCCATCAGTGGAGCTAATGAACTCGGTATGATAGTCTTCCATGCAAATATGATCTTTGTGAAGGATTTCTTCTCGCTCTTCTTCGGTAAGGTATATCGTGAGCTCGCCCCATCTCCACTCGACGGTGTGTCTGATGGTAGCGATTTTGCCACTGGTGAGGAGTTTCGTGTACTGTCCTATTTCGCTGAAAGATTTTTTGAACTTGGGTGTGATGATGAACTCTGTCGGTTCAATAGGATTTATCTGTTGGGGTATGATGCTTTCGGTGGTTGTCATGATGTATAAGTTCTTATATGTGTATATATGCTTTCAGTCGTCTAATCAAACCCCATTCAATTCTTATAGAGTTATACGTATTGTGATTACATACCTATCTATCTAGGATGAACTCGTCCATTAGATGGGGTAAATATCGCATGCGCCATGGACAGAACGATGAACACGAAGAACAATATGGGTATAATAGTTTCGGACATTTTGGACAACTACTACTTCTTATACTGTAGTGGGTTGTGGTGTGTGGGTTGTGGTGTGTGGGTTATGGGGTGTGGTCTGAGTATCATTCAATTTGTGTATCTACCACCTGTTTATCCAGGTACGAGTTTTTTCTTCTTGCATTTTTTGTCCATCTGAAACGTATTTCCTGCGGTCTCTTGAGGTACGATCTTAATGATGCATTTTGACTTGCTCCCTTCATAGAGAGGTTCGGTACATCCAGTCTCTGCAGTATCGCCACCCTTGCGTCGTCTCGTCTTGGAGCCATTTTTTCCCTTCTGCAACGTTGATTGTTTCATTGTGGATCGCGCATTCTTCTTAATGGATTTCTTGTTCCATACTGCTGTGGGCGGTACAGAGTTACACCGCGCCCTGAAATGTTCGTAGCGGTTTCGGACGTCGGCGTAAGTGAGTCCCGACTTCTTCTTAAGCATCTTGTTGATTAGTTCGTGTAGGTTGTATATGTATCGCGAGAACGTCTCACGACTCTTCATGTCACTCATTTTTAAAGGGAGACTCTTCAGATTGTTGTGCAAGTTCATTCGGCAATATTTACATGGCAATATATGACGCAAACTCATAATAAAATCTTTATAATGAGACTTGTCATCGCGACTAGGTTCAACTGGATAGTTAAAACTGATTGTATGTAAGGAGTGCCATAGACTGGGTCCCCATACAGCAGTGAGCATCCCGTCACCGCTATTGAACTCGCGTTTTGTGTACATCGCTTTAGCCGTTCTTCTTTTTGTCTTTGTCTTTTTGACGAACGCATTCTTCATATGCGACGAACGTTTACGGGTTTTTGATACCATGATTGGTTGGGATTTGTACGTGTAACGTATGTGTATTACATGGACAAAAAAGAAAATAAGTGAAATATATCATTGTCAGCTAACTAATTCTACTTTAGTGGAACAATGTTTGCGATGGCGCGCAGACTAGAGAATGCAGACGGCGATGATTTCACACTATCCTGTATATTGATGTTGACCTTATCAGATGATGTCACCACATCCATGATATGTCTATGGTATTCTGCATCAGTAACGTAATCTGCACGATGAATGGATACGAGCTCTCCTGTTGTAGCACTTCTATAAAGCATGATAAACTGTGTGTTGTGTTCGGCTTATATTATGTACGGTGTACTCTTTATGCTCGTTTTTATGATTGATATGGTTCGTTCGAATACTAAAATATAAATTGGAACAGTATAGTACAGTACCATGTTAGACTCTATTCAGTCATCTCTAAAGGACAATCAGCGAAACATCACTATTGCGTTGGTCACCATTGCCGTTTTTGGTGTGATCGGATACGTAATATATGTCTATTCGCGACCTAAACTTCTCACTCAGATACAGCGCGAAGATGCACCTGAGGGAGGAGAGGGAGGAGGTGATGCAGAGATTATCTTCTTTTTCGCAAACTGGTGCCCGCACTGCAAATCAGCCAAACCGCATTGGGAGGAGGTGAAGAAGTCGTATTCAGGTAAGAGCGTAAACGGTTACAACCTAATATTTACAGAGGTTGACTGTTCTGAGGAGTCGGAAGATACAAAGAAGATGACGAAACAGTATGAGATTGAAGGATACCCCACCATCAAGTTGGTAAAGGATGATCAGGTTATTGATTTTGATGCCAAGCCCGACAAGACCACTTTAGAGAAGTTCATCAATACGGTCATCTAATCAAATGATTCTGTAACTAACTATCATACTATCTATACTTCAATATAGTATGATTATTGTTGTTATGTTACACACATACTACCTAAATCTAACAGAACACCATCGCATCTGATAATTGTGTTGGATATTTTATGGTTTCCTTATTCTCTTGAGATACCGACGAAATATTGTCGTCTTTTGGTTCGTCTTTTGGTTCGTCTTTTGGTTCGTCTTCTGTAATGATCCCATGCGCAGCCAAAAAAGTGGCAGCGCATTCTGCACCGTCCGTTATAAGTTTTCGTCGCAACTCCTTGTCTGAGAATGTGTTTTGGATATTAGTCATGGTTACTTTCGGGATCGGGATCGATACGTAGTTGTCAATCTCGTCGGGATTACCATTATTATGGATGCGATTGGATAGGTTCATTACCATTTTGAATAACAGGTCTTCAATGAACTCGAACAGAGAAGAGTTTGATGTAATCTCTTGTGAAAAACTGCGTATGGAGTTGCCCATCCCCAACACCTCATCTTTATTGGGATATTTTTTCAAACACATATCTATGGGATAGTTGCACAGTAACCCGCCATCAATGTAGTATTTTCCATCGTTAAACACAGGAGACACGATTAATGGATATGCTGCGGACATTTGAATCGCCTTTAGTACTTCAAGATCGGGGTGCGTTTCATGTGTAATGCCTATAAAGGTAAGTGATGTCATCTCAACCGTGCAAAAATGAACGTCCACTCCTGTAATCTCGTACAGTTCTGATAATGTAATGTTCATTGAAATGTCTCTACTGTCAAAGAATGGCTTGAAAAAGGTGACAAAAAAATCAGTATCATAGAAACCTTTTTTTAAGAATATATCAATTATGTTGGTGAGGTTCACCTTGTACACGTTCGACCACGGACGGTTCAGAAGATAGTCGACGATTGTGTCCCAGTTGAACTTTAGCGCGATGAGAACGGCGATTAACGACCCAGCCGATACTGAGTATATTGACTTGATATCATCAAGATTCCATACACCCGCATCGTGTAGTTTTTGTAGAGCCCCAACGAGACAGAACCCGGCTGTGCCCCCGCCAGGGAGAACTAAATGTTTGATGGGCATGCGTGTATGTGATATACACACACGTTATGTTTAATATATTTTTTCCGCGACTGAAGTACATGGAGAACATCTTCACTATAAGTAAACACTCAGACCAGTATGATGATGATGTGGCAGCGAGTATCAATATTGACGACTTGTATGAGAAGAAGCGGGAGCGAGATATGGTCCAACTGAATATATTCAATAAAATACTTCGTCGTATTCATTCAAAGATCCAATTGACATCGCGACAAAAGAAATCTGAAAAATTATGCTGGTTCGTCGTCCCTGAGATCATGTTGGGTGTTCCTGCATACGAACAGAGCGGTTGCATTGCATACGTGATGGATAGACTCAAATCTGACGGGTTCGGAGTAAAGTACGTACATCCCAATACACTGTTCATGTCATGGGGGCATTGGGTACCCAACTACGTCATTAGCGAGATAAAGAGCAAGACTGGAATTGAGTACGATAATTATGGAAATAAGGTTATATCTGAAGCAGAGGCAGCTGCAGCTGCAGCTGCATCCACACATGACCCCTATTCTACTGCACCCCCTACCAACACCATTAATGGTCCAATGGTCATGTCGTACTCATCGTCATCTTCTTCTACTATGCCAAAGACCAGCGTGGTTCTTAATCCGAAGCAGGGCGTGTTCCAGAAAAAGCGCGACACCACTGTATATCGTCCCATTGATAACTACAAGCCGCAAGGAAGCATGGTGTACGACAAGCATTTACTGTTTGATATGGCGAAAAAACGCTAAATGTGTAATAGTCAGCTAGCTATCCATACAATATGGTATCACGCATTTTTTCCATGTCTTTAATCTGGTTCTTCCCACTCTCTAGTACCTGTAGTTCGTGTATCGCGTTGTACAAGTAGTCTCCTGTGTTGTTATCGATCTCGCAGAGCAGTGACATGTCGGATATGATGCGCCGCGCGTCAGCGGTTATCGTAGCCAGATCTTTCACTGTCAGGTCGGGATGGACGCGTGGACGTCTTTCTCTCTCCGTTCCTGTTTTGATTGTATCATATATGAACATCTTGTTAACCATGTCAACAAGCATACGTCGCTTTATTGTCACACTGCCGATCATTGACTGTAGGTGCTCTGCGAACCGCGTTATGAGCTCTGCCTTTAGCGTGATGGGTTGAGTGGGTTGTTTGTCCATGTTTTCATCGGTATCGGAAATAGGCATACATTTGACGTCGCCTTCTTCACCCTCTTCTTCGCCTTCAACCACCCTGCAGATAAATAGGGGACGTGTTCTCGGTTTAACGCCTGGGGAGGTATTTGCGTTTGGTGCACGCAATGGTATATCCCCAAAGCGTTTGATATTGTCAGGAACAGGTTCGCCATCAGAAAAGATATTGTAAAACAGAGCCAGGTCGTGTTCGAATACTATTTTTGTCTCGGGGGTCATGCCTAAAAATGCGCCAGTCTCCATGTCGTAGTCGGTATCGAAGTACATATCCTGTAGTTCAGGGATCCCAAAATAGTCGTCCAATGTGTTCATCTCGGCTACAATGTCACTGGTGTCCTTTGTATCAGCATTACTTTCTTCTCCTTCTTCTTTAGCAAATCGTCGAATGCGGGATCCACAGAAGCTTAGACGTGACGTCTTGAATTGTGGGATGGGTGTTATTGTAGTCATATCTGTATCACCTGTTGGATCAGTCGGACCAGACGGACCATACGTCTCATTCTCGGGTTCGATTGCGAGCGAGATGGCTGACAAGACCTTGGCGATGTTCAAGTAGAACGTCGCCACCACATCGCGTGCCGCTTCCGACGACCCTGTCTCCTCTGCAATGAGCGTCTCTTTGGCTGCAGCAGACTCGCGTTCAATTACGCGCTTCACTTCATTGATCAAGTTCTTTCTAGAACTAGGATCTTCTCCACGCACAGACATCTCTAAGTATGCTGCATTCATTGACAGAATGATCTCTGCCGCGATAAAGTCGAGGTCGTCAGCAGTCTTGGGAGTTGAACTAGAGTTGTTAGACGTAGACTTAGACGTAGACTTAGACGACCCGCCTCCACATTGTTCATATGTTTCCATCGGTGGTCGTTCCAGAGTAGACATTGTAGTTCCCATATGCTCTGATTCTACAATGGTGTAGTATGTATGTACAGTGCTGTTATATTTTTATGTGGTTATCAGCTTCTCGACCTTCTATAACTAAAATTGAATTAAACTCGTCAAATAATTATCCTGCACCAAGATAACTGATGCAGACAATGTATCGACAAAAGACTGTAAAACGACAAAAAGGTGGAGTTTCCGCGGCAGAGAAGGCCAAATTATGGGACGTGTTTGATAGCGAGATCGGTGGCACCAATACCAACGCAAAAGGACTAGAATGTATCTACCGCGATTGTGGGAACCGCGAGAACTGTGACCAGTGCGCATCTGCGCTCGCCATATCAGAAGAAGGGTTTCCCACATGCACCAACAACAAGTGCGGGATCATCTACAAAGACATCATCGACCAGGGTGCAGAGTGGCGGTATTACGGTGCGGACGACAACCAGGGAGGCGATCCCACTCGTTGTGGTATGCCCATCAATCCGCATCTCCCTGAGTCGTCATTCGGATGCAAGATTCTATGCAGTGGAAACACTACATATGAGATGCGTAAAATTAGACGATACACCGAATGGCAATCCATGCCATACAAAGAGAAGTCACAGTATGACGAGTTCCAGTTCATTAGCACCATGGCACACAACGCGGGCATCTCCAAGATGATCATTGACGACGCGATTCGGTACCACAAGAAGATTTCCGAGTACTACCAGACATTCCGTGGCGAGAACAGGGAAGGTATCTTGGCTGCGTCCATATACGTATCCTGTAGAATCAACAACATGCCACGCACACCCAAGGAGATTGCAAGCATATTCCACCTGGATGCCACCAATGCTACCAAGGGATGCAAGAATGTGCAGCAGATCATCAACGTGATTGAAAAAGACATGGACAATACCGACAAGACCGTGTTTAGCAAGACCACTCCTAGTGATTTCACCGAACGCTACTGCAGCAAACTGAGCATGAGCAACGAGCTATCACGACTGTGCCATTTTGTCAGCATCAAGATTGATCGCATGGAGCTTATGCCCGAAAACACTCCACACTCCATCGCGGCGGGCATCATCTACTTCGTTATCCAGTTGTGTGGTCTCAGTATCACCAAGCGCGACGTGAAGCGCGTGAGCGATATTAGTGAAGTGACCATCGGCAAGTGCCATAAGAAGATAGAAAAGCATACGGACATTCTCATCCCAAGCGCTATTCTCACGAAATATTGCGTTGCGCCAACAATCCCTACTGTACCAATTGTAATGACAGCACCAGAACATATTCAAACTGAAAAATGTGCATAATCAGTTATAATTTCCATTCTAAACTGTTCTACTTATTCCTATTTTTATATCCGTACTAAGTAGTATTAGACATAATACGGTTATACAACTCACTCCATAAACCAATACCCTATTAACAATGAATGTCTATGATGTTAAATCAACTCCCGTTCAACCATTTGTCGTGACAGTGGTCATCATCACGCATGGAGTAACGACCAGCCTGAACATCGATGCAGCGACTGCGAGTATGTTTGACAATGTACGCATGTATGTATTGAGTCCCAAGTTCGGTTGCGTGTCGGCAGCCGAGGTCCTGCTCACAAGGACTCATGATTTTTTAAAGAGAAAATATCGCAAGAACCTTGAACCAGGCACTAGTACGGGTGATATCATGCGAGAATATGCTGATACATCTCGTCCGAAATACGAAGAACTGAAACAGACGTTTGGTCAATCTACTGCTACTACTGCTACTACTGCTACTGCTGCTACTGCTGCCTCTTCTACTGGATCCATAGGCAACGTGTACGACCACATCCCCTTCGATAAAATGTATTCGGATCAGGAAGACATGTCTGTGATTGATAGCATGTTCCGTGAGCATGGTTTTTTTGTAGATTATATGGGCATCTTTGTCATCGCGGTACATCAACGCCCGAACAACAACCCATCTGGAGCTCTTGAGTTAGTGTATCCATTACCTCATCATCCCAATAAAGACATCAATCTATTAAATGTATCGCATATACGAGACATGTACGACTACATGAATCAGTATGCGAACCTAAGCATCTCTTCTATGATTCCGTTTTCAATGGACGACGTGTTTCATAGTACTACAAGTGAAGAGTTCCGTCCTGCTACCCCTAACATGTCTATCCATGATATGGGCAGACAGTTCATTAAGAATAAACGTTACAATCCGTACGTGCGCTACGACGGAAAGGTGGTTTTTCTGCGCCTAAGCCAACTTGCCTATATATTGAAATATCTATTTGGAGACGATGTACAGATCAACTTGTTCGATTACTCATGTTCTCCTCTGGAAGGCGTATCCGATATGGATAAGAATGCTCTAGGCAAGTACGTGGAGCAGTCGGACATTGAAACGGGGTTGAAAGGATTTGGGGGGACGAGGAGACGACGACCAACGCGTCACCGAACACGGAAGTGTAATAAGGGGTGCAAACGTAAGAACAAAAAGAAGAGTAAAAGTAAATGTAGATGTAGACGTAGATACAATAATAACACGCGCACACGTAAAAGGAAATTACGAGTCGCTCGCAAATAATAGTATAGTAATGACACCGATATGACATCGTATGATATACATACAACGATGTGATAATTACACCACTACTCCACCGTCACCACCTTCGCCAGATTTTTCGGCGTGTCTGGATTGATACCACGATGCACCGACAACCGATATGCCATAATCTGTACGGGTATGATGTTGATAATCGCCTGAAACGTCGGGTTCCGTGGCACTATGATTTCACGCACAGATTCAGAAAATACTGACAAGGTATCTCCCTCTTCCCCTTCTTCTCCCGATTCCGAAACCATATCCGCATTGACATTACGTATCACAATGACCTCTGCACCGCGCGACACCATTTCCTGGAACGCGTTCTGGTTCTTGGCGAAATGCGCATCATCGGGTGCGAACAGAATCACAGGAAACCCTGGATGCAGTAAGGCGAACGGTCCATGTTTTAGCGCCGACGACGAGTACCCCTCGGTATGCATGTATGTAATCTCTTTCAGTTTCAATGCACCTTCGAGTGCCGCGCCCTCGCCCACACCCTTTCCTAACAAGAAACAACTTGGCTCGTTCTCAAATATTGTGAGCATATCAACATCAACGATTGATGAACTGATATTCACAGAATCACCAATATCCTTGCCCAGGTTGTGCAGGTCTTCAATGTACCGCATCCGTTTGGACAAATAGAGATCCTTGTTCTGTGCGATCCATACGGAGATGAGCGATAGGACGATGATCTGTGACGTGAACGCCTTGGTAGATGCTACTGCCACCTCGGTCCCTGCGTTCAAATACACTCCACAATCCACCTCGCGCGCAATGAGCGAATCTACCACATTCACGACCCCGATCGTGAATATGTCCCGCTCCTTGGCGATATTGATGCAGCGGTGTAGATCCTTGGTCTCGCCCGACTGCGATATGAAAATCGCCACTGTCTTTCCCCGTTTGGGAATGTCGGCATGCGTGAACTCTGCACCATCAAACAGTAACACACAGTTCAGATCGCCAATCTCTTTGAAGTAGGTCATTGCGATAAATCCCGAATGGTAAGACGTACCACAACCTAGCAATATCAAGTTATCAGCGCCACAAATAACATTTTTGTAATTGTCTAGACCACCCAATCGTACCTCGGATGCAGACAGAACGCGCCCCCCTAGACTGATCGCGTTGGCCGCCGCATCAACCTGTTCATGTATCTCACGAATCGTCCAGTGGGCATGGGGTGCTGGACTATCATGTACAATCTGACGCGTCGCGTCGGTCATGGCATTGGTATATGTATGTGTAGTGTTGATACACACTAGTCCTGTATCAGGACACGTATCGATGATACATACGTCCTTTGGTTTCAGGATAAAGTAGGTTTTCACGCGGTTCCCGAACCCCGCTTGCTCGGAGGATATAAGCACCTCCGTGTCGGTGCGTCCAATGAGAATCGGACTACCATGGCGTACGCAGAATAACGTGGCGGGGAAGTCCGTGCAATGGATTACTAGACCCCATGAACCCGTCATGGATTCCTGTGCCATACCGATGGCAAGACGCACGTCATCATCCGTTTTGTTATCAGTGGAACCATCTATATGAAACGTATTGTACATATGCGAAATCAAATTGCAAATGACCTCGGTGTCGGTTTCGCTCTCAAACGTAAACCCCTTGGTTATAAGCATTCGTTTGAGCGGTTTGTAATTTTCAAGAATACCGTTATGCACTAGAGAGAACTTACCGTCAGTACTTGTGTGGGGATGTGAATTCGCGTCCGTTTTGGCGCCATGTGTGGCCCAACGGGTATGTCCAAATCCGATACACGCGTCACTATGACTATACATCTTCTCCCCCAACAGGTCGATTGCTGTGCGATCGGTTGTGGATGCGTACTTATGTAATATCCGCGATCCATCAACTATGCTACATATACCTGCCGAATCATAACCTCTGTTCTGCATGTATTTCAGACCCGCAAGAAGTATCGTTGCACATACGTCGGGTCTGCTGCAATAGGCTCCGATAATTCCACACATGTATACGCTTGTTGGTTGTATACATGTACATAGTCATGTTATAATGCATGTATTTACGCGTCGGTATAGATGTAGGACAATATATCATAATAAGATAACAGAGAACTATGTCTGTGTCACAAGAGAGACCAGTTATCCCCATCATCATGGCTGGTGGCCAAGGCAAGCGCATGAACTCCGACTTACCCAAGGTTCTCCACCCGATACACGGAGAACCCATGTTGGTACGCATTCTGAAAACCGTACGTGGTCTAAACCCTCTCAAAATCTACGTTGTCGTCGGCACGCACAGAGATACCATCACCGACGCCGTGCGCGTCCATCTGGGAGATGCTCCCGATATTGAGTACGTGGATCAGCCCGATGCGCGCGGAACGGGTCATGCGATTCAGTGTTGTCTGCCCCAAATCGCAACTCACGAGGACACGAATGTGCTTATCCTGTCGGGCGATACGCCGCTACTTTCCACAGAATTATTACATATGGTGACGAATCATGCGACTATCCACCCTACGTCGGTGATCACCACCATGAAGCTAATTAATCCCACTGGATACGGGAGGATTGTGGATCGGGGTGGTAAATTCATGGGGATCGTGGAAGAGAAGGACTGTATGGCAGTAGAACGTGAAATCCGTGTAGTGAATTGTGGGTTATACAGAGTACCGAGTGAGTCGTTGCTCACCTATCTACCCCAACTCACCGATGACAACGCACAGAACGAGTTCTACTTGACTGATATATTCAAACTCATGCATCAATCGGAACCAGGTCTCATCGAGACCTTGATGGTACCCAACAACATGCAGTATCAGTTACATGGTGTGAATACATCGGAGCAGTTGGTACAGTTAGAGAATATAGAACAAATAAAAAATAGATAAGTACCATGCCCATACTTCTATTCCTGAAACAGAATCGCATTGGTCGCGGTCTTCGCACAAAACATTCGATTCCGAGTAGGAACATTGTGATCAGAACGTATTTTATTTCTCTAAGCGTATCGTATACCCATCGCAAATGGAATGCGAAACTCTTCAATCGTGGATAAGTAAGAACAATAAAATACATGCACGACAGGTTGAAATGTTCTATCGTTCGGGACGCATGATTTACAAGGTCACCATAGACACACAACATCTACGCGAGTTCAGGGAAGTCGTTCGTACGGACCGACCATTGTGGAATTACAAGACGAAACCCGTTTCTATCAGATTGTAAGTAGGTATTGTCGTACATAGAATTGATATAATACAGTACATTATACATTTACTAACAATATTCATGTCTCGTTATAGTCATGATATCATAGATGGGTACAATGGAATCATGGCATTAGATGTACGCGACATTCCACGCGAACACCGAAAACAGGCGATTGACCAACATATCAATGATATCAAGGAGTACAGGTTGGACCAGGCATCGCGTCCAGCACGATTGCGATATGAAAACACCGTTCTCCATGCGGAACACATTCATAAAATGGACACCGATGCCACTAACAAACGGAATATGGACGCCTTTGCGGCGCAGGCGCTCAAAGACAAAATGGACAACGAAACGCGTTGTCGGAATAAGGAACGCGCGCGTCTATTAGCACAAAATACACAGACCTTGTAGTATTCTTAGTCACTGTGTGTAGTGGTCGTCTTCTTATTTTCTCTCTACATCTTATGTCTGAACTTGTTTCTGAGGGTAGTGTACATGATGGTGTCAGTAATACTACCATTGACATAGAAGATACGATAAGCGCATTCGCAAACGAACTGAAGACCACCACCTTGGACGCCGTGCGCCGCGAGTGGACTAAAGCGAAGGCGATGACTTTAGACGAACTGGATGCACTCAATGGGCGGAACAAAGTGGGTTGTGGTATCATAGATCACTACTTTTTCGCCGAGCGCTTGGCCACCGTAGGGAACAAGGGGATCAACTTCATCACCTTCATGGAGAAAATTGAGTACTACAAGACCAAAAAATATATCCAGACGCTACTGACCTTCTGTGAGAAAAACAATCGGTACAAGGACAGTATTCTCAAGAGATACTACTATATATACGGACTTTGCTTCGGGCGTGTGAATGCCTTCAAGGTAACGAATGCACTCATGATCTACAAAAAATATAGACCGACCAAGGTTCTGGACCCCTTTTGTGGGTTCGGCGGGAGGCTGGTGGGTGCGCTCATGGAGAACATTGAATACCGTGGATACGACCTGAACACCTACATGGAGGCGCCATACGCACGCTTATTGAGTGATTTTTCATCTGAGGGCGGGACTAATGCATCTGTTTCATTTTGTGATTCCACTTTTATTGATTATGATGAACTTGCGAAAACATATCCGTACGATATGGTTCTTACGTCTCCGCCTTACCGAAATATTGAGGTATACCGATCTTCTGAGAGGCACCCGAATGACTGGTGGCATGCTTTGTACGTTCGTATATTCACCTCATTGTGGTCAGGTCTATCTACAAATGGGTATTTGGTGGTGAATATTAACGAAGAGATTTACCAAGAATCATTGAAACCCCTACTAGGAGAATGTCTGGAAAAAACACTCTTGACCAAAACGGTCAAAAATAGTTATCGCGAATATGTCTATATATGGGTGAAAAAGTGACCCCATACCAGCGAAGATTTACAATATAGCGGTTCTATAATACTGTTATTCAAAGGTGTTTGTATTTCGGATTTTCTGAAATACAAACAGTATAGTCATGAACGAACGAACAATCATGTAAAAACCTATGCGGGTTTTGGTACAAACTGTGGGAATGTTATAGGTGATCGCATCCGATTCACGAACTCCTCGCTCAACTCGTTGAATCTAGAGTTGCGCACATACACGTTATCTACAACATCATTCAATAGTAAGGTGTATCCATTATCAACAAAATACTTACGAAGTCGTGCGAATCTCTCCATAATATCAGGAAGATTAATGAAATCGGGGTGTTGGTCACCGATTTCAATGATGATAATCGTTGGTGAAAATCTGCCCACATCGAATCCTGCCAACACCTTCTCTTCGTACCCTTCAACATCTACAATTAGAACATCGATATCACTAATACTATTCTTGTCCAATATAGAGTCCAGTGTTTTAACATGAACTTGGTGACGAGGGTTATTTACACACTGACCAGAAAAACCTTTGATATTTTTGTACGCATTGTATGTATTTACATCAATGGTAGAGAGAGTACCTGCATCAATGATCTCCACGATATCCTCACTCTCTCCAATCGCAAATGGTAAGGTCTTCACGTTCTTATTGTTCTTGTGGTTAGCGCAACACATCATGAACAGGCGTGGGACGGGTTCAAAATTAAGACCTGTCCAACCAATCGCTCCTAGATTAAATGTGAATGAACCAGTCATACCATCGTTTGCACCCACTTCAACGAATGTCCCATCCGTCTTATATGGGATTACTTCATTCAAAATATGATGTAGTATCTTACCGACTTCTCCGCATGATGTTGATGGTAAATAAGACATCACTCACTTTATATAATAGTACAGTAAGTAGCGTTTATACCCATATCCCGAGGATATAATGTAAACGGCGTAAAGACATAACATATATGTATACATATGGCGTCGTTTTCTTCCACAGCAGCAGCAACTACTGACGGTCTACTAACCGTTGATCCAACCAAGATTCCCAAGATCATTCACCAGTTGTGGATCGGTCCCAAGCCCCCTCCAACTCATATGATGGACACATGGCTCAATAAGAATCCAGATTTTGAGTACATTCGGTGGACGGAGGATGAGATTGCGAAACGTGGGATAACCTTTGTGTGCCAGAACAGGATTGACGAAATGGAGGCATGGAATGGAAAAGCGGACATTATGCGATGGGAGCTCTTGTACAGGTACGGGGGGGTGTTCCTGGATGCGGACTCCGTGTGCATTGAACCCATAGATGACGTGCTTATGACAAAGAAGGCCTTTGCAGGGTTTGAGCAGGAGCTCGCACGTCCAGGGTTAATCGCGACAGGAACGATGGGGTTCCCCCCAAAACACCCGATTCCACTGAACGCCATTGAGTGGATGAAAGTCAACTGTGTTAGTCAGCAGAAAACAGGGAAGCTTGCCTGGATCACAGTGGGACCTGGGATGCTGACGGGTCTGTACAATACGGGAAAGTTCCCCGACCTATTCGTGTTTCCAAGTTATACGTTTTTACCGATTCATCTCGCAGCCAAAATGGAGTACATGGGTCATGGTAAGGTGTATGCAAATCAGGAATGGGGTTCAACCTTTTTAGAACGGTACAAGGAGTTGGAAACGAAAGCAGTGGATGATATGGTCCCACCGTCTATGCGTATGCCTGACCCAGAGACTCACAGCGTGTCTGTATTGGTCTCCAGTCTGAACACCAAGCTCAAATACGTGTTCGATTGTCTGGAATCTATTCGCGCACAAGAAGGTAATTTCAATATGGAACTGGTATGGATCAACGATGGGTCCGATGAAATGAACACCAAGCTTCTGAAGATGGCTCTAGAAAAGTTCCAGAAGACCACGCGATTCGTTGATGTCAAGTACTACGAAAACGATGGTAATAAGGGTATTGGGTTCACTCTGAATCGTGGCATCGAACTGTGTTCGCATGAGTTGATTGTAAAGATGGATAGCGATGACATCATGGTTCCTAATCGTGTTCAGAAACAGATGGACTATATGACGGAACATCCCGATACCAAAATATGTGGTGGCCAGATTGATATGTTCCATGACAATGGGACAAATAGGGGTACGTCTTCTCATTCATCTATTACGTGGGAAGAGTACAAGAATGCTGAAAAGCCTAGCCATTGGTTCATCAATCATCCCACGGTATGTTACAGGAAGTCTGCGGTGCTGGCAGCGGGTAACTACGACAAGAATCTGAAACAGATGTGTGAAGATTTTGAACTAGAGTTGCGCATGCTGAAGATGCATGGACACATCTACAATTTCCCTGAGGTTCTGTTGAAGTATCGACTACATGAAACACAAGTGACTCATGGGGGCGGGGAAGGCGGTCGCGACAAATGGGACGCAATCCGAAAGGGAATCATTCGAGATAATATCGGGAGATGAGTGTAAATGGGAATGGGTATGCAACAATATTAGAGGGTATACCATAATACTACTATAATGAAAGTATGTTTCAATGGATGGTTCGGAGGTTTTTTTGAAAAGACCAACCCTGGTTTGCATGTAGGGTTTTTTATAGATTTATTTGGGAAGGTATACGACGAGCCTATTGAGATAGGTGATGACATAGAGTCCAGTGATATTTTATGTGAGTTTGATATGTTACTTGGATCTACACCGACAAATATGATAACAACCAATGTGAATGATAAGAAATGGAAACATACTTATCTATTTACAGGCGAATCTCATATGAAATGTCGTAAAGAAGATTACACATGTGTGTTGGTGGGCGAACGAAACCATAAGAATGTGGTAAACGTTCCTCTGTTTGTACCCTATATTTACACGAATAATTTCATGGATAAACTCCAGACACCTTCTTCTTCGTCTGACACGACCGTACCGAAAAACGACGTGTGTGTGTTTATATCAAACCCCCAAGGAAAGACTCGAAATCGGTTCTTGGAAAGGTTGGAGGCGCATTTCAATGTCCATTACGCGGGTCGGTATAAAAATAATATTGGCGGGTACTTTCCACACGAATACAATAGTCCTGAATATACCCAGTTTGTGAAACAATACAAGTTTATAATTTCCATGGAAAATAGCAGAGACGATACTTATATCACTGAAAAAATAGTGCATGGTCTGATCGCAAAGACTGTACCTGTGTATTGGGGATCAGGTCGCGTGTATGACTATTTCAATAAGAATAGAATATTGTGTCTGGAAAAGGAGTGCGATGACCAGGACATGGATAAACTCATCGTCAAGATGAAACTAATTGCGTCAAGTGAAATGTTGTGGAAACGGATGGTGAATCTTCCTGTATTTCCTACCCCCGACAACACCCTTCCACGTACAATGGATCATATCGTATCCGATATTAAGAGTCTTACTCAAAAAGATGTCTGGAGTTCTATCTCATCCGTGCACTGTGTTTGTAATCCAGTATTTGAACCTGGACGACATGCAGATCTACAAACGATGTTCAAAGGACTAAATATTCCTGACCATCGTGTGAAATATATCAGTCCTACGTACAAACATACCATCACCAACGAAATATACAACAAGTATACAGAGAATCAACTTGTGCAGGTATTGCGCAAAGGACCAATGACGAAATCTGAGCTATCTCTGATCTTTAATTTTAAAGCGGTGTTTGAAAATATTGTAAAAAATTACAGCGATGGTCTATTTATGGTATTTGAAAGCGATGTGATGATAAGTCACGACACAGAACAGTTTGGAAAGTTTATAGACGATGTAAAAGAGCTAGATTGGGACGTGATAAATTGTGGTATGTTTCAGAATGATATATATAGTATTCCCACTACACCTTGGATCACTGGATATCGAAATGACTTGCAAAGTTGGAACCCGTCACTTGTCACATATATACATGAAAACAGTGTAGATGGTGAGAAATACATTGAAGACATTACCAACCCCACTGATACGTTTCGCTTGATACGGAAGTTTACTCCAAGATGCTGTGATTCATATGTATGGAAATATGACGCGATTGTAAAGTTCTTACATTTTATGAACACATTTACTGATTACAGCGCACCGTTTGACTATTATATGTGCCATTTTTTGGAAATGAACATAGACGTGAAACACTACTGGAGTGTGAATGAGTTTTTCAAGCAGGGGAGTAATTTAAATCTATGCGAGTCAACTCTTAAGTGTGATATAGTATATTAGGAGTATGGACACAATGCATACAAGAGGGAGAGAGAGATAAGATATTACATTGCATTTGTTATGCATTGTAATATATCAATAAATTATGCCACTATACCTATAGCAACAAGTTCATTTTATTCGGTTGGTGTATCTTTCACGAGTTGGAACGAATTAAGAGTATTATTCGCAAACCACTCTGATGTTTTTTCAACGGATAGCATGCTCTGTATGAACTTGCGAGGATTGTAATAGATATCCTCCTCCTCCATGTTTGAGAAAAATACGTTTTTCGCATTGTCAAACCCTTCCCTATCAATGAATATTTCACCACATTCCCAGTTCCAATATGGAACTGATGAACACTGAAAGTCTTGATATGTTTGTCCCTCTTCTTGTGTCATGCTTGTCGCATTCCATACGAGAAGGGGGACATTGCATGACAATGCTTCCTCAATTGCAAACCCCTGACTCTCGTGGGCATCAACGATTATTCCGAACTTGCTCTCCTGTAGGTACGCAAGATATTCCTCTTCCTTGTATCCCTTCACGTAGTCAAACACGCGATATTCGTACTTTTCATCGCTCTTGTCTAGCCAATCGGTCACGAATGCCAGTTCCTCAGGCTTACGTCTTTTGAAATACACCATTACCTTATCGCGTGTCTTTGTATCATCGGGAGCAAATCGCTCCATGTTCAAAGGGAACGGTTGCATTACGACGGGGATCTTGGTAATCTTTGGGACGTTAATATTAACCCATACCTTCTTTGCCCAGTCCGACGGTTGGATATAGATACTATTTTGGTGCACGTTTTTTATTTGAAACAAAAGTGGGGTAGGGAATACACTGAAATGTGGTCCAAAAATAAATCGTTTGGTTGGGTACAGTGACGTATCAATAGGGTTACAACTTGATATGATAAGATCATAATTTGGTATTTCATCCATGCTACCAAGTTTCCAGTCATACTTCAAGTGGAACAACATTCTGACAAGCCCCTCCTTGTTCTTCTTGTGCATGGCATCGTTTATTACTAATACGCGCATCATATATGTATTAATCTGAAGTATGTTTATATCATGTTCCGTCTTTTGTTTTGTTACACTATTAGCAAATTGTAACAGTTTACACCCTTGAAGATTTAAATCCGCACCCTTGCTGCGTGCTCTAAAAAGCATGGAGAAACACTTACATAATATCAAGTATATTTATACAGAAGTGAACACGGAACAGGTGTACAAGGATTGTGCTCAGTTGGACGAGATTGATACTTTTTTGAAGTCGCATGGGTTTGACAGGGTGAAGACACGAATATATAAGCAGTTTGGATGGGGAGATGCGCTTTACATGAGGTCATAAAATGCTACATTTGAATTATACATGATATGAAATATATACGGTACTCTGAATACTGTATATATTGGTAGAGGATGTTTATCACTGAATGAACACCAAATATGGTCTATTTTTATTTTCCAACGATATAGTTCGTGTAATATACATAGATGAATCTCATTTGAAGATTTAGACCGATAAAGACTTCTGTTTAATACCCAAGATACCCTGTTTCCAGTTGTTGTTTAAATCAGGTCGTGGTCGTTCATCAAAAATAACTTTCCAACCTGGTAAATGCGACTTCCACCATTCCCTTGAACGACAATGCCATAACTCTTGGTGAAATGTGGTATCATAGTTTTCATTGAAAATACACACAGATCCAACTGGTGCGACAGTATTCATCTCTTTTAAGATTTTAATGACACTATCATCATTTATACGCGATAGCACTATAAATGTGGTGAACAACGTAGGTTCAGTCAATGCTAGTTTTGATAGCTCAACCTCGGGGTGTCCACACAAATAGGACACGCGATTTGTCGCAGCGTTATTCGGACAGATTTTAATTCCAATATCAATCGCTGCTTGTGACGGTTCAATCCCTGTCACATGTTCAAACTTATACTCATCAATTAAATAATTTACAAACCAACCAGAACCACACCCAATATCAACCGCAGTAGTTATGTTTTTGTTACTTTGTAACCATAATCCATGCAAATATCCTGGTTTCCATAGGTTGTCCCATGACCCTCCGTTCTTTGTCCGTGCTCCCTCTGTTTTTTGTTTGTAAATGTCAATAGTACGAATCAAAGTATCAGATTGTAGTTGTTCTGCAGTGTGACTATCGTTATTATGATTAGTCATATCAACATGCATGTCATACATAAAATGATCGGTGTATTTTTTATTAACCCCATTGGTATAATTAAAGTTCAACTTGTTATCAGTGGTGTGTGGATAAATATTCTCACTGAATAAATGTTCAAACTCCTTAAGATTGTCATTATGTACACAGATGTGGTCACATGGGTATTCGAACTCCAGATAAAATATATAGTAGTCTAACCCTCTAATAAAATCAAATAATTCTTTGGAAGAACAATTCACCTTGGATAACTGGTGTTCCTCAAATTCTACTATTAATATAGGTTTATCCTTCCTCAATGTTTGAACTAATCCAGACAGGACCTTTTTCTCCCATCCCTGAACATCTATTTTAATAAAATCAATTTTTGGCAAATCAAAGTTGTCCAATATAACAGATCTTACCGTATTAGACTTACATCTTCCCAACATTATATTGGGTGTAAAATCACCCATGTTCCACTCAGTAATATTATGGGGAATAATGGGTAAAGATACAGTTGTGTCAGAATCCCCACAAGCATGATTGTATGCGACTATATTTTGTATATCATTGTGTTTTATATTGTTCAATAACAATTGATAATTTTGTTGTTGTGGTTCAAACGAAAAAACCTTACCATTGATTAATTTTGAAAACATAACAGAATGAAATCCAAAATTAGCACCAATGTCAATAATGTTCCCAACTTTACACTTCTTAGTATAGTTTTTAAAAAATGATATCATATGTTTTTCCCAACACTCTCCTCGTCCAATGCTATTTTTTCCTAGTAAATCAAGCAAGAAATACTCCAACTTTAAGTCTTGAAACTTTACTGTGTTGGTTTGTGGGATTAAACAAGGCCTTATAAATACCTCGTTAAACGTGTCCATAACCTTCTCAGGAGAATACATCCGATGCGCATTCCAGTCTTTCAACTTTATTTCACCTATCTCGGAATATACCTGGTTGAATATAGAATAAAGCTCGCCCGCGTCTCCATACTTAAAACATTTGTCCTTCATAATATCCAGATGGGCTATATCGTGACCTCTATTGCATGTAATCACTGGTTTATTGCGAATAGAAAACTCTGCAACCGCTGAACCAAACGTTTCACCCATTAATCGGGCATGAATCATTGCATCACATGAATTAATAAACCGTGTCTTTTCTTCCAAGTCGATGATTTTACCCAAATGGATGATATTGGGCTTCTCCTTGCAAAACTTATCCGTGTTCACAAACAGAAAATAAATATTAGGGTTTTCGTCAGTGATCTTATCTATAACACCATGTACATAGCTAATATTAAACTGATCCATCCCCCCATGTCTCCCGAATACAACCGCTGTGTCAGGAATAGTAAGTTCCTGTCTCATATTGGTATCAATATCGGGAAGAGTTGCAATATGACTTACAACAGGATAATCCTTACCAAAACAACTGGAAATACGCCCATACACATCACCATGTTTATATTGTGTATTGAATACGCAATGAATTATATTCTTACATACCTTTGCCATTCTCCCGTCCCAGTCTCCCGCTTTTATCATATATAAAATATCACACCCCTCCTGGGAAAGGATCCCATCAGCTTCACTCCAATGATTATAGGGTCGCAATGTGAACTCTTTTGCAAACTTCTCTATAACGGCTGACACGTTACTATGATTATTTGTCGCATCATACATAATAATACTTTCATTGCCAAGGTAATGCTTGTTATAGTATGCATAATCATATACTGCGATTGTAGTTCCTCGTTCACATAACTGGTTGTCATGAAATGCTATCTTCACCATGATTGTTATAAGATATTACACTGTTGCGTGTTTAAACTGTTGTAAAATTAAAATTTTACAACGACCCTATACCATTGTAAAGATTCACTGGTATAACTCATATTGACATCCCTCCATCAATCCGCACCTTCGTCCAATCCAAAGGGAACAGATCGCTCGTATCCTTGTTTCCTTGTGCGGGTCCGAACCATTTGTCAGGATAGTATACGTGTTTACTGGCCGACGCATTGAAGTAGGCGCCCCACCAACTGAACGAGCTATTGGCGATGATGTTGTGTTTGCACAAAGACATTGTGACCACCTGTTCCCAGTCTTGGAGTGCGTGGTCGACGCACACGAACACCATATCAGGAAACTGTTCGGATGCGCTACGAATGATGGCGTCCACATGCTCTTTGTCTCCCTCCTCGCAAAAATACAAGACCGTCCAGTTGGTCTTGCTTGTATCGGTCACCAGCTGGGTAAGAGTACGGAGGTAGTATTCAGGCGGCATGAGAGGGTGGTGTTCTTGTAGCTCCTTGTAGTCGCCCACACGAAAGTGCATGGACACTGTAGTAGCGAAATCAACTGATTTTGACTTCTCTAAGAGCATGCATTGATGTCCTTCTAGTCCTATCATCTTACATAGCATCGCCTTCCTGTCGTTAAAGTATTTGTATGACTGGAAGTATCCTAACAGTTTTGTAGTCAGATGAGATGGTGAGGGTTGTGCGATCAAATCAGTATAGTGGAATCCCTGTTCTCGCAATCCATTCTGGATAGGCATTGGTGGTTTTACAAACGGCTTCAGTTTGGCTAGTAATGTATCCCAGTACTGTACCTTACGTGAGCCGACAATAATATCTTTTTGTTCAAAATAGAACGCGTTTTTCGTTGTGATGGCGTGGGATAACAGGGTGAATATCTGGAATAGTTGGTTGCCCAATCCGCCCATGATTTCGATGGTCAGCATACTTATTACGAGTAATATACTTTATATGTGTGGTATGGCTTTACATTGTTTCTATTGGTGAGAGATGTAGAAAATGTGTAGTCAATGCTCTACACATTTGAAGATCTAAAATGGCAGTGAAAATCTTCAAACTGTATAACAAAAAGATATACATATTTCGTATTATATATAGTATCGTAATGAATAAAGATGAAAAAATGAAAGTAACAAATACTGATTTACTCAAGAATAGATATACATATTCTATTGATATTCTAGAACAGAATATTGTGGAAAATCATCTTGATGAAAAAATACTTTTAGCAACACAAACGCTTACGCCCGAGTTTTGTGTCAAATATATCTTAGATTTAGATATTGAAGGAGGTGGGGAAGAGTCGTATATATTTGACGTGTGTTACATATTAAGTTTCCAAAAACATATTACAGAAAAAGAGTTGACAGATTTAATAAATATCTCTGATGATTTTGTCGTGTAAACGTTGTAAATAAAAATTGATATTGGTTCATTAGTTTACTATTATGTTATTACAGTAAATTAATTCAAATGAGTAAAATAAAAGTCATATACAACTCATATCTAACACGGTTACTAAATCTAGATGGATTGGTATTGTACCCATTCGTCTTAGTATCCACGTCAAATGATGAAACATTACCATCAATCTTAAAACACGAGGTTACACACGTTCATCAAATAGAACGAGACGGGTTTTGTAAATTCTATTTCCAGTATTGTATGCATATGTGTGTTGATTCTTACACAAACAACATATATGAGCAAGAGGCGTTCAAAAATGAAAATAGTGCATTAACACAATCCGAAATTGAGTTATTAAACCTATCGCCAACTTTTCCGAAAACAGATGATGCAATGTGTATTTCCAAACGCTAATTATGAAATGTAATATTGATTGTCTGTTTCTGATGCGTAGTTGTTTAGAAGGCGGTGCAACGAGTAGTATCCATGTCTGAAACTCTGTGCACTACTACTTGCGCGCACGTGTTCGTGTTTTCTTATGCTTCCTACCGCGTCGCTTTCGGCTGGTGGTCTTTCTCCTCCGCGTCTTCCGCGTCCTTCGTCTCTTGCCACCTATACCTTCCTTCATCTCTCCAATACCCCTCTCAGGTACACGAAAAACTTCCACAGTGATATTCACCTCGGCTAACCCAGTCTGCATCTTGATAGCAAAACCTTGATCTACATCGTTTTTTACTACTAACCGAATCCGACGCCCGCGTTTGATGGCATCCTTAATATGTTCGCTTAAATCATAAATTATTTCATCCGATGCGAATATATCTTTACCCCAATCCATGTACATGGGATATTTTGAGGGATTATACTCAATGTCATATGTTAGGTTGTTTTCCATTGTTATACAATATACGAATAATAAATAATAAATCATAGAGAGAAGAAAATACACACACAAACCCATTAAAAAATACCAATGTCTTATGCCATTTGGATTTGGGGGTCAGGTTTAGGGTTAGGGATTGATAGAGTTACGAGAGATGGGTTTGTGGACGGCTAAAATAGTGTAGGTGTACAGTATATTGATAACCTCATTCAAATTAGTAACAGCCGATGTCATCACTCATCGAGTTTAATCTGGATAATGAGGCCAAAGCCGAAAACACTATTACCATGGAGCGTGGAATCGCGGAGCGGGACAACATGATCACCGATTTGGAGACGCGTATCCGTTCAAAACAGTTTATGCTCATTCAGCGACGCAATGCGTTGGAGACCGCCAAAAAGCAGAACCATTTCCTTGCCGACGTAAAGAAGGACTATGACAAATACTACACCAAGATGTTGAAACAGAAGACCGACCAGGTGGATGCCATTGAGTATTTAACCAAGTACATCGATGACATCGCCGCAGAGGAGAGTTTGAGCGACGATAAGATCGGTGAAACCAAGAGACAACAGAAGGATTTATTATCTGAACTCCGTGTCATTAAAGGGCATTTAGACGAGCTCGTGAAGTATGGGGAAGGAGATGAAAACTAATACATGTCGTACAACATAAAATGTGTATGTATTGTATACACGAACTGGACGCGTCTTGATTATGGGAGATATAGAACAAGCGATTGCCCAACAGAACGATTTAGTGAATGCGATTAAACCAAACTTGGCGTCATTGGCGGAACGGATCAAACGCATGAACCAAGCTCAGGTCGGTACGAGTGCCGAAATTAATACTACTATCGAAGGTATTAATGGTAAACTGGGTACCATTAAGGCATTGATCGTGTCGGCCAAGGCTGTCGACGGAGATCTTGTCGAGTCCAAAAAGCAACTTGAGGCCCTAGGACAAGAAAGAGAGAGGGTTGAAGCAGATCTTGTAAGGGCAAAGAATAATGCAACGGAAGCGAACGAAAAAATGCTTAATAGGCTTAAGGAACAGCAAGCGGCATCCGATGCACGCGAGGAAGAATATATACAAAATCAAGCCGCGTCACAGGACATGACGGCTAAGATACAAGAACTGAACGCAACTATCGCCAGATTAGAGGGTGAAGGCATTGCATCGGTAGCGTCAGTTGAGCGACTGGAAGAAGAGAAGCGCGTATATCTTGATGAAAAGGCGAGATTGGAAGGAATGAACAACGCCCTTCAGGCGGAGGCGGCTAAGAAAGATGGTGACAACGACGACCTCACTAGAAAAGTTGAAACGATCAAAGCCAAGTACTTGGAACTTGTCGCCGTTCTACAAGATATTGATAGAGATATTGGTACCACGGCTAACAATATGGAAGGTCTTGAGAATACACAGAGAGATTTCGTTGCCGCTATTAAGGAACATTTGTCCAAATTGGACAAGGAACTAGGCGAGATTGCAAATATGCCAGTACCATCACATGTGAATGCTGCTCTTGGTGTTCCTGGTGCAGAAAGACATGCAGCAGGAGGAGGTCCATACAGTGAAGAGAATGGAGTTATCTCATGGAACGGTATAACAGTGGATCAGCTCAACCTGCCTGATAGTCAAATGGGACACAATACAAACAGAATTCGTGCAGCAAGGTCAAGCATTAATAATGCATATGAAAAAGTGCTGCTTGAGGCTGTTCCAGCTGAGCTCCGTTCCAACTCAGATAAAAACACGGCGAAGATCTTCTGGATGATACATCCAAGTGGTATATCTCAACATTTAGGGCAGAAACATCCCTTGTTCGCATCTCCACAGGCCATTGAAGACGGAACAGTATATGATATTTCATCGCTCAGAGGCGGTCGCCGTACTCGCCGCCGCCGCCAAGGCGGTCG
>Ga0209662_1000347_pt1 | contig 26492 bp, 34 predicted proteins | sample SaaInlV_150m_DNA_4_FD_184662 | JGI IMG/M metagenome (GOLD analysis project Ga0209662, IMG submission 184662) | Marine microbial communities from expanding oxygen minimum zones in the Saanich Inlet - SI072_LV_150m_DNA (SPAdes) (version 2) | ecosystem: Environmental > Aquatic > Marine > Intertidal...
CGTCCTCTTCCCCTTCGGCTAGATTTCTGTCGTACTCTTCCCCTTCGGTCGCGTCGGGTAGATTTCTGCCGCCCTCTTCCTCTTCGACGGATTCCTCCGTCACTACTAATTTCTCACTTTTATCGCTACTCATTTGAAGTCTTATGATGTTCAATTGCTTTGAATAATAAGTTACAAAATATAATTCACATCATAAGCATTTATATTTTCAACTTTTTTTATATATAATAATGTGTATACCATGAAATGGATAATTGTTATATATTTTGTAATGAAATGAAATATATAAATTTACAAAATATCTTCAATGTAAAACCACATGGATTAGACCTGGAACCAGTACCACTAGATCTAGTAGTTGTCCAGGCACTGTTACAATACCTAGTGGTAATAGTCCTGGGCCAACTGGTATTTGTCCAGGTTCTGGTGGTAATACATAATTCCTATTAGTAAGCATATCGTAAGGACATGGCTCACTATTAGTAAGCATATCGTAAGAGAAGTTTGACAATCTATAATGTAAAGTCTTCTTTTCGCTTTTTGTTCTTCGTTTCTAGGTGACGATGAACGATACTATATAGACAAAATACATAAAAAGTCACCAATAAATAAAATTATTTTATGATGACTTTTTATATTTTTTGTTTTTAATATTATAATTCAAAATTGTTTATGATGATTATTTACCGCTCTCATAATTGAAATGTGGTCTCGTTGCGCGACCAGTACGGGTCCTACAGGTATCCCTACAGTAGAAGTTGCTGCTGCTTTTCTAGCTGTGTTGCTGCTTTTCTAGCTGCGCTGCAGCTTGAGAAGCTGTGCTGCTGCTATTTTTTCCCCTATATATGACGGCAATGCAGTTAGAAGTAGAAGTTTTTGTTTATCTTGTGTGAAACTAAATATGTTTGCAAAAACTAGATCAATTAAGTACTTAGGATGTTCTACATTAGGATCATCGGCCGTAGCCGTAGCTATAGCTCCAATATACCCAGCAGCCAATATTATATGATCTAATGTCGGACGTGGTTCAGATGAACCCAAAAGCCACATTATAAACTCAATAATATGTACGGGAATTTTTTTCTCATTCATAAGGTCACATCTATTTTCCTGCGCCGGATCAATAATACGTTCTGCATCACCTGTATATGGCGGAGAATATAAGTCCAGAATCGATCGAGCTATCTTTTGATGATCGATATCTGTGGAATTATCATAATCTTTAGTTACACCTGCAGTACCAATAGGGCTTAACACATAATTTCCCGATGGAGTTTTTACATAAGAATCTATCTTATATGCATTAGGAAAGTTTAAATGGTTCCCGAAGGATAAATTCAACACTCTACATAGACCAAGAAGAAAATTCGATATGAAAAGTTCACGATTCGGTTCCTTTATCTCTGAACCGGTCTCTTCAGATACAGTCATTATCCTATTAGAGTACCTACCACTGTGCTGCGTCACAATTTGGTAGGGGCTGGGCCAATCTACTCCGCCCAAGGCCGGTAATGTTATCAAAACCTCCCATTCTTCATTCATCCTGTATTGTATCTCTGTAAAATCATCCAGGTTTTGATAAAAAGATATTACAGCAAATCCTGGGACGATTCTATCTTTGGGGAAGAAAATGACGATCCAAATTACTCGGCGAGAATGTGGAATTTGTTTTTCATCAATTATGTAAAATAATATGCCATTAATATATATTTTTGTACAGGTCTGCAGTACTCTGCGTTCCCAAAATCGATTCCACAATGAAACGAGATTCCAGAATTTTTGTAGATACGAGTAGAATGAGAATGGGATCATTCTTGATTTCAATGAGCCCGCCATACTTACATCAATTATTTCTAGATTTGTAAATGGACTAGGCTTTATCGAAAGGTTTCGTATAGCTTGTTGTTGTTTGCGAAGCTGTCGTAGACGAGCTCTTGCAGTTTTTTCCCACTTTGATATAGGTAAAATGTCCCACAACGAGCCCAAGTTACATATTTTGAAGGTTATCATCATCAGAATCATCGTGAATATCATAGCAATCGTTTCAATCGCCATGAGCTTTAGGTCTTCTCTTTCTATCGCGCTAGTTGAATTGTTATTCATTTGTCTTAAATACTGAGTAAGCAAGATTGAAAATATAATTCACATTATAAGTATTTATATTTTCAACTTTTTTTATATAAAAACACACGGGATAGACCTTGCTTTAGTTATCTAGCATCTACTATAGAGCTTATTTATTATTGGTTTTTCCAATGTCATATATTATAAATAGTTATCCATATATTATAAATTATGTTACTTATAATAGATGAATTATAAATTAAATGCTAACAAATCTTTAGATGATAGTAGAGATTGGTTATATCAAAATAAAATTAGTAATATTTTACCCTCTATTTTGGATTATAGACCTCAATTACAGCCAGTTAGAAATCAAGGCACACAGGGTACATGCTATGCACAGTCTGCTGCTTGTATGAAAGAATTACAAGAAAAGACTGATTATGGATTAGATGAACATCTATCGCCCCAATTTTTTTACAATAATAGAGATTATTGGAATAATAATGAACAGGATGGAGATGACATCAATGAAGATTATGGTATGACTGGCCGAGATGTAATGAGAATTTTACAGCACGTTGGTATCTGTAAAGAATCCGAATATTTGTATGGGACAATTGATAAAATAGATGAAATACCAGAATATCTTAAAATTAATGCATCAGATCATAAAATTAAAAATTATGCACGTGTTAATAGTTTAATAGATTTAAAATCTTCATTATCTGAAAATGGTGCTTGTTTAATTGCATTTCCAGTATATAACTATTCAGACCAATTGTGGATTCAAAATAATGATGAAGCGATGGTCGGGGGGCATGCAATGACCGTTGTAGGATATGATGATGAACAACAACATTTTATTATCAGAAATAGTTGGGGAGAAAATTGGGCAGACAAAGGTTACTGTTATTATAAATATCAAGATTGGGGATCACATTGGGAATGCTGGACAACCATAGATATTGACACAATTATGAATTCCGAATCAGATGAAGAAAGTAATATAGATTCAGATGATGATTTAGAACCAAGTGTACTTGTAAATAATGGTTCGTATAAAATTACTACAGAAGGATCAAATTACGGATTAATATTTACTGCATATGAAGGTTATATTTCATTTCATGCCACAACTGACGTAATGGATTTATTTTTCTGGAATGGTGAATTTTATAAATCTGATACAACCATTTTATATACATATTACTATCATAATGATGATACTACATATATATTAAAAACAATTCATGGTAAACCAGTTAAAGCAGAAAAAATTTATCTTCCCGAAGATTCAGATAATGAATCTGAAAAAAACAATTGCTGGAAATCGTTTAAAAAAATGTTCAAACATTAAATTAATTATAATTTTATTATAATATTATTATAATAAAATTTTTTCCCCACTATCGGAATTGAACAAATGACCTCTCGAGATTTGTGTTATTTAAAACCATTGCAGTCGAGTGCTCTTCCAACTGAGCTAAGTAGGGTTTTAAACAGTTTAATTACTTATTTAGGTAGTTACCGATATAAAAATCTTTTAATTAATGGAGGCAAAAGGAATCGAACCCCTGACCTTTTACTAGCAAAGTAAATGCTCTACCAATTGAGCTATACCCCCATATATTATAATATATAAAAAACTATATTATTTTACGCATTAATAAATTAATTAAAAATTTAATTAATTTATATAATAATATATATGATCAACGCTTTAAAATATTTAGTTTATGCAATGACAATTTATGTGTTATTATCATTTATTCCGAAAAATAAAGTACGGTTATTTGATTTACTTTTAATTATTACATTAATAATATCTTTTAATTTAGCATACGATTTTATTGAAACTAACCAAAATCCATTTATTGAAGGTTATGATCCTAATCCTAATGAAAAATCATATAGTGATTCATTAGGAAAATCAGACGATGGCCGTAATGAATTTAGTGGTGAATTAGATGATGGTACTGAAGTTTCTATCAACAAAAATAATCCTACTAAAATAAATCCAGAATTAGAAAAAAAAAATGTTGCAATAGCATTATCTAAAAATGCCAATTCAGAACTACCTACAGGATATGTAGAAGATGATTCAGTTTTAGCTAATGCCAATCCTCAAACTGATGTTCAAGATGTTCAAGATGTTCAAGATGTTCAAGATGTTCAAGATGTTCAAGCTTTAGATACATCTAATAGTTCTAATTTAGCATCCTTAGAATTAAAACCAGAAGATGAAGATAAAAAAGATAAAATTGAATATAGAAAAGATGTTGAAGTTAATAAATTCAAATATGGATATTCTTATATGGATACAAATTACTGGAATTTACCTGCTGAAAGAACTCCTGTATGTAAAAATATAAAACCATGTAAAGTTTGTCCAAGACAAACAACTGGATTCGAAAAAGACAGAATGAAATGGAATTAAATTTATATCTATTATATAAATATAAATGAATAATCTTATTCCACTAAAATATTGTTTAGATTTTAACCAATCAGGTGGTAACCAATCTGACTCTACTGAATTTATTCCCTACTCTGATCACTATAAAATGACAGAAGAAAAACGTATCGCCAAACCTATGTTCTGTCCAGATATTGCCCCATTTAAATGTAGTAAAAAATCAAATGGATTTGGCACTTGCCAACTAGCAAAACATAATTGTACTAAAAAAATTGTAGAAGGTAAACCTCAGAAATACCCTATTATGTATATACCTAAAAAAAACAATTAACCACTTTGAAAATATAATTTATAATTTTATCATCTAAATTTATAAATTTAATATCTATTTAATAACCATATAAATCAACTATAAATAATGAAATAATTGATTATTTTTACCATCTAAAAACTAACATTTTTAAAAGTTCCTAAAACTTTATTTTTAAAAACGAAAATACTTTTTTTTCAAAACAAATTCCCCCCCCCCCTTTTTAAAATTTAAATACGTTTTTTATGTATATACAATTAGGTCTAAATATACGTTTTTTATACATTAATTTAAGATTATATATCATCTAATTGTATAAATCGTATAAATCGTATAAATCGTATATACAATTTATACGAAAAATATATAAAAAAAAATTAAAATATATAAATATATATATAATATAATGGTTAATTATACCTGTTTTAGATGTGGTTATGATACCCATATAAGGACCATAATTATTAGACACTTATCTAGAAAGAACACATGTGGACTTAAATTATATGATATAGATTTAGTTAAATTTAAACAATATATAGAAAATGGTTATAACTGTGATGAATATTTAGAAAGTATAAACGTTGTAAAAAGTTCGGTAAATTTCGGTAAAAAATCAGTCAAAAATCAGCCAAAAATCAGTCAAAAATCAGTCGAAATTCATTCAAAAATAGATAAAAATAATAAAAAGTTTGAATGTAATTTTTGTAATAAAGAATATATACATAATCAATCATTGCATAAACATTTGAAGACATGCAAAGAGAAAAAAAAAGAAGATGAAGTGAAACAATCAATGACAGAATTAGTTAAATTATTAAATGAAAAGGATAAAGAAATAGAAAAACGTGATAAAGAATTTATGAAACAATTGGAAAAACGTGATAAACAAATAGATGAATTAATAAAGAAAGCTGGAATAAATAATAGTACTATAACAAATAATATTCAGAATAATATAAAGTTACTTGCGTATGATAATACTGATATTAGTAATATAACGGATAAGGATATAATAAAGTGTATGAATCATAGTAATATGTGTGTACCACATTTAATTAAAATGATACATTTAGATCCAGAAAAACCGGAAAACCATAATATTTATATATCAAATTTAAAAAATGGTTATATAATGGTTTATGATGGTACTAAATGGGATACGCTAAATAGAGAAGAATTAATAATTGATATGATTGACGATAAACAAGGATTAATTGAAGAGAGAATCGAAATTTGGATAGAGAAAGGGAAAAAATATCCATCAATTATGAAGAAGTTTGAGAGATATTTAGAAAAAAAAGAGAATAATAAAGTTATAAATAAAATAAAAGAAGAAATTAAATTTATGTTATTTAATAATAGAACTCTAATTAAGAATAAATGTATTTCAGTAGTAGATTAAATTGAATTAATATATCTTTAATATTAAATGAATACTAATAAAAATGGATTATAATAAATATAATACAATATTGGAATTTGTTCCAAAAGATGTGGATATAAGTAATATTAATAATGAAAAACTCAGTATAGCTATCAATAAGTTTATTACATTTCATGAAATTAAAAATGTATTAATTTCATTAAGTGGTGGTGTCGATTCAATGGTTCTCGCTTTTATTATCAAATATTTTGAAGGAGTAAACCTACATTGTTGCCACTTAAATTATAATAACAGAAATGAAAGTTGTGATGAACGTGACTTTCTAATTGATTGGTGTCAAATAAATAATATCCACCTAGATGTTAAGAATATAGATCATATTAAAAGAGGAGAAATGAATCGGAATGATTATGAAGAAGAAACTAGATCTATTCGTTATGATTATTATAAGGAACTAAATGATAAATACGAATGTGAGGGTGTATTCCTAGGTCATCATCAAGATGATTTAAGTGAGAATGTATTCAATAATATTATGAGAGGTAGGAAGGATATAACAGATTTAAGTGTTTTCAAGAAAGAAAATACTATAATGGGTGTAATGGTTTATAGACCAATGTTAGATTTTAGGAAGGATATTATTTATAAAATATCAGAAGACTATCAAGTACCATATTTTCTGGATACAACACCAAATTGGAGTTGTCGAGGAAAAATGCGTAAACAGATATTTCCAAAATGTGAAGATTGTTATTCTGATAGTTTTATGAGTAGTTTAGTAAAATTAGGAAAAGAAAGTGACGAACTAGGTAATATAATGAATAAATATATGATTGAACCAATAATTAATTCAGTTATATTTGGTAAATTTGGATTTATTATTCCAAAAGCTGATATATTGAAAGAGGGATTAATTTTCAGACAGGTTATGAGAAATATATTTGATAAATTAAATATTAGGAATGTTAAATCGAAAAGTTTAAATAATTTGATTGAAAATTATGATAATAATATACAAATACATTCAATAAATGGATATTTTACATTTATTGAAGATACTAAATTTATTTTTGTTAAAGAAACTATAATTGATAAAATGATAAATGGGCCCAAAAAAATAATAGAAAATTCAGATATTAATAATTCATTAAATGAGCTTATTAATGGTAAATTATATTTTATCTGGAAAAAGAAAAAGTATATACCAGATTATAATTATGAGTGTTTTAAGAAACAGATTGGTAATTTACAAATTGAAAATGCTGGACAAAATTTAATGATTTCTGTATTAAATTAAAATATTAATATTTTACATTTGATCAGTGTGACTATTCGGTATTTTACTTACAAGTTCCACATTATGTTTCAAAAAGTTGGTATGACTTTAATAATAAAATAATATTTATACTTAAAATAATATATTTATATAATTTATATGAATCAAGATATAAAACCGTTACATAAACAAATTTCATATTCAATCGGCAAATCACCGTATACTGTAAATTTATTTGCACAACAAATGAATATAAAATTAAAATTACTAGAAGCTTATATTGATGGTTCGGTTATTCCTGAAAAAAAAGTTATTTGTAAGATGAATCGTTTTTTAGATCCCAAAATAAAACTTTAATGATTTCTGTATGAGCGATTCTAGTATCATCTATATATCATGTAAATAAAAAAATATGCTTAAAAATTGATATTTATTAATTTAGTGATTATTGTATTATATATAATACAATATGGAAAACTATAGTAAACCTATATCTGAGATGAATATTTCTGATTTTTTAGAAGATGAGATAGTACCATCAAAGAATCAATATAGAGGTAATAATGATAAAACCAAAAAATATAGAAAACAAGTGGAGCATGGTGCAAAAAAATACATTAAGCCCTGACGTACTGGAACAAAGAGTCAGCAAATTCCTACAAAAGGAAATCGCAAACTTTAATAAATGTATATTTTTTATAAAAGATTATAAAAATAGATAGAATGACAGATTTAATTGTTTATTATAGTAAAATAAATGATATTATCTTGACATATCTATTTTGAAATAAAACTTCTAGTAGCTGCGTGAGATATTATAGCTGTATTTGGTAAATCAGCAAAACATTTTATGTATAAATTCATTATATTTTTTTGATTTAATTATAAATCAAAAAAATTGAAGTATGTATATTTTAAATTGGATTATCTAAAAATATTAAAAATTATCTTCAATAATTTAATATGCAATATTTTACACCAACCACAAAGCAGGAGTTACAGTATGCATTAGTTATATGGGACATAGATGAAGATGAATCCGAATATATATATGGACCAATTTCAGAATGGAATATTTCATTAATTACTGATTTATCTTATCTATTTGGAATGAGTAATTATAAACATCCAATGTATCGAACAATAAGAGACCATGTATTCGACAGCATGATTTCTCCAGATATTTCAAAGTGGAATACTTCAAACGTGACAAATATGGAAGGTCTATTTATGAATATGTCCATATTTAATTCAGAATTAAATAACTGGGATGTATCAAAAGTAGAAAATATGAGTTATATGTTTGCAGGCTGTACATTATTTAATCAACCATTAAATAGATGGAATACGTCAAACGTAAAAACAATGAGAAGAATGTTTGGTTCTGTAATGATTCATTGTGGAAAACATTATTGTGGATTTAAACAAAATATAAATAATTGGAATGTATCTAATGTTACAGATATGAGTTTTATGTTTCATTCTAATGTAGATTATGATAATTATATAAATAGTTGGGATTTAACGAATGTTACATCAGTAAATGGAATGTTATATTGTACTAAATTTGATATAACACGGCATGATTTAAAAGAAAGTCAAATGAAACATCATAATATAGATTTGAATAAATATCCTTTATTTACGGATGATGTTTTATATAAACATTGGGAAAAAAAAGAATTTTACTCGGATTATTTGCGTGATAGTGGTATTGATGTTACAGGATTTATTAGTGATAGTGATAGTGATAGCGAATGGTAGTAAATATGCTATATTTTTGTCGATATATCTATTTTGAAATAAAACTTTGAGTAGCTTTCATAGCTGCATGAGATATTCTAGCTGCATTTGGTAAATCAGCAAACCATTGGAAGTATTGTACTTTATATACTATCCAGTAAATAAATAAATATGCAACACTAAATCCACATGTTGCAAATGCAAGTATTAAAATTCCAACAAAAAACTTACTTAAATATTTTATTATATTATTATTTTCTTTTTTATCTTTAGGTATTCTAGTATTAATAAATGCAAATAATGCACCTAAAACAAATGCACCTATTAATATCCATAAAAAAACAGATGTAACTTGTCTTCCACTAGGATTGACTAAACTATAGTTATTAGAATAACTACCATAACTATTTACAAATGCATTATTCGTTTGATTTAATCCAGCTTTAATAAGATATTTACTCATATATATGATTAATAATTTAATTCTAAAAAATTGAAGTATTTATATTTTAAATATATATATTATTTTATTATATTAAAAATGGCTTGTTTATTAGATACACAACCAGAAATCAAAGAATTTTTAGATGCAGAAAATCCATCTCTTGCACAAATCGTGAAAGCATATTCTATGCGTGACAATATTTTAAATCTTGATAAAGATGAAGTATTTAATAATTCTATGAAAAAACTTGGATTGCATCCAGATTTTTATGAATCAAGTATTGATATGACATATCGTAGATTAATGATTGGGCGTATAGATGAATTTTTGAAAGATAAAAAAATGCCAATCGTTTGTATTGATTATTGTTCTTTTAGATTAAATTTAATAAATACTAAATATCAAGGACGATTAACTAAATATAATATGTTATTTGAAATGAAAGATAATATGGAAAGTGTATATAATGCATTATCCAAAGAAGATTTATATGCACTAGGTTGGTAAATTTAACTTTATTTTATATAATAAACTATTTACAACTTAATGAAATATAAAAAGGAAAATAAAAATTTATTTTCCTTTTTATATTTTTTCTTTTATTTACCCATTTTAACAGTTAGATCCTTCTCTCTCGTGACATTCTCAACTACTTTTTCTCATGGTAATCACAAGAAAAACGTTTACGGTTTTTGACATCATATAGTTCAAGCCATACCGCATTCCCGCCATAAGAGCTACTTGAAGAACATATCTGCCATAGAATTTCTTCCGTTGCAGAATTTACCACATTGGCACGTGTACCCGATCCGTACTTACTCGTCCAACTATTCAAAGTAATTTCATCAAGTTCTGTAAGATGTAATAGTACATTTTTATACTCGTCTGGAAATCCTTGCTTTTCTAAATCTGCCGTACCAGTGTAGATATATTCTTGATCTGTAAGCAGTTCGTAGTTATCGTCGGTACTGATATTGGTAGACATGGCTTCTGTGATTGATGCTTTTTGTGATTGATTGTTTCGGTTAATCACACTTATATATAATAATACATATCAATAGAATTGTTTATTTTCAATTTTTATTATATACAAATATCAGGCAAAAATCAAAACTGTATTTGATTTTTAATAAATTTAGAAGATCATATGATGTTGTTTTACTATATGATCTCTGAACTCCTTACAAATATCGGGTAAATCAAATGGATTTATGATATTAGATGATTTTAAAGTTAAAAGTCCAGGGGGTACGGGAATACTATTTAAAGTTAAAATTCCAGGAGAATCATTATATTTAGAAAAGCCAGGTGGTGGAGAAAGACCAGGTGGTGGATGAGAAAGACCAGGTGGAGAAGAAAAACCAGGTGGATGAGAAAGACCAGGTGGTGGAATACCAGGTGGTGGAGGAATACCAGGTGGAGAAGAATATTTCGAAAAGCCAGGTGGATGAATACCAGATGGAGAAGAAATATCAGATTGTATTTCTATTTTTTCTGGATATTCTTTTTTTAGATATTCATTTATCCTTAAACGGCGTTCTTCTTGGAAACGTTCTTTTTGGGAACGTTCTTTTTGGAAACGTTCTTCTTGGAAACGTTCTTTTTGGAAACGTTCTTTTTGGAAACGTTCTTTTTGGAAATGTTCTTTTTGGAAACGTTCTTTTTGGAAACGTTCTTTTTGGAAACGTTCTTTTTGGAAAGGTTCTTTTTGGAAACGTTCTTTTTGGAAACGTTCCAAACGTTCTTTTTCCAAACGTTTTGTTTCTAAACGTTCTTTTTCTAAACGTTCTTTTTTAGCTTCTTCTTGTAAACGTTCTTTTTTAGCTTCTTCTTGTAAACGTTCTTTTTCTAAACGTTCTTTTTCTAAACGTTCTTTTTCAGCTTCTTTTTGCAATAAACGACGTTTATTTTTAGCTTCTTTTTGCAAGGAACGTATTTTTTTTTTAGCTTCTTTTTGCAATAAACGACGTTTATTTTTAGCTTCTTCTTTTTCAGCCAGTTCTGCTTTTTTCTTTTGAAGTATTTCTTCTTGTAAACGTTCTTCTTGTAAACGTTCTTCTTCGGCTTTTTTCTTTTGAAGTATTTCTTCTTGTAAAAGTTCTTCTTGTAAAAGTTCTTCTTCGGCTTTTTTTTGAAGTATTTCTTCTTGTAAACGTTCTTCTTGTAAACGTTCTTCTTGTAAAAGTTCTTCTTCGGCTTTTTTCTTTTGAAGTATTTCTTCGACTTTTTTCTTTTGAAGTATTTCTTCTTGTTTGACTTTTTTCTTTTGAAGTGCTTTTTTCTTTTGAAGTATTTCTTCTTGTAAACGTTTTTCTTTATCTATTTCCTTTTGAAGTGTTTCTTTTTCCAAAAGAATTTTTTTAGCTTTCAGTTGATTTTCTTCTTCTTGTAAGCTTACTTTCCAATTCTTCCATCCGAGAGTATTCATAAGTTCAATATATGTACTAATTTTCATTATATCATTCATATCTAATTGTGGTTTTAGATTTTCAATACAATGGTTACAATCCGATGTAAATATATTTATATATTTATATAGTGGTGATGTTGTAAATCTTATAATAAACTCTTTTTTATCTTCTACAGATAAAGCTCTAATTTTCAAATCCATCAAACATTTATTTCTTTGATTAATCTGTTTTAGTGTGTTAAGCGCTCTTCTATCAAATGGTTTTGATGACATAATTGTTCTATATTGTGACATTATGGTATGTTAATAATAAGATATATTCATACTATATTTTTTATTTTCAATTTTTTTTAAGTAAAATATAATTTATATTATATATGTCAGTTAATAATGAATTAATTTGGAAAAAATCTGAAAATATACGTCTTGGATTTGTAAAAAAATTACGTCTAATAGTTGCTACTAATAAAGATGATATAATAATTGAAGATATTTTAGATAGTTTTCCTGTAACTACCCAAAATAAATAATCTAGTAATGTTCAAAAAGATTTAAGTGATTGGTCATACTTTAAATATGTTTTAAGTATGACTAATTGTATGGTTCTGTTTTTAATGGAACTTTCCAAATTTTGATATGGCCGTTCCAATGTCCAGAAAACAATTTATCCGTTTATTTAGATATTAAAATTTCAATTTTTAATGATTAATGATTAGAACTGTTTTGTATTCTAAGTGTTTTTTTTTGTAATTTAAATAAAGTATAACTTTATAAAATTGATTTTTATTTAAAGATTACTAAATATAATATAATTAAATGAATCGCCCTATTGCAAATAAAGAATTATATAATGTTAAATTTGGTAATGTAAATAAAGATCGCGGGGAAAATTTAATTACCCCACCAAAAGAATTAATTGATAATTACTTTTGGCTAAGAGATGATAAACGTAAAAATAAAAAAGTATTAGACCATTTAAATAACGAAAATAAATATACTGAATGTATCATGAATGATACGAATGAATTAAAAGATATTCTATTTAATGAAATAAAATCACATATTAAAGAGGATTATGACTCTTATCCTATGCCACACGGTCATGGCGGATGGGATAGTAAATATTATTATTTTGTTAGAACAATAGAAGGTAAAAGTTATCCAATTCATTGTAGAATAGATAAAACTTCTAATAAAGAAGAAATTTTATTGGATGAAAATATATTATCACAAGGCAAGGAATCTTTCGATTTATCAAGCTTTGGTGTAACAAAGGACCATAAATATATGAGTTATGGTGTGGACGAGACAGGCAATGAAAAGTATGAGTTAAAAATATTTGAAATATCAACAAAAAAAGAGTTTGAACATAATATACCAGAATTGGCATATTGTGATTATTTTTGGCACAATAAATATATATTTTATACAAAGGGCAATGAAACAAATAGAATGTATCAAGTATGGAAATATGATACAGAAACAAAAGAAAATGAAAAATTATATCAGAATGATAATGATATAGTAGATGTAGGTATTGGAAGATCAAATGATCGCGAATACTTTTTTATATCTGCAAGTAGTTATAATACTAGTGATATATATTATTTTAGTGAATCAGATCCCAAAATAAGGCAATTTACTGAAAAAGTAGAAGGTCTAAAATATTCAGTAGATCATCATGAAGGATCATTTTTGATTACTACAAATAAGGATAATAGTACTAATTTTAAAGTAATGAAAACAGATATTAATAATACGTCAATTGAGAACTGGGAAGAGTTTATTGAATACAATAATTCTGTTTTTATTACTGGACTAGAAGAGTTACAAAAATATATTCTACTTACATATAAGCAAAATGGTGATGATTTTATTAAAATAATTCCTTTTGGAGATGGCAAATATAACTTTAAAGAAAGTTATAACTTAGATATCAAAGATGATATTAAAAATATCGGATTGATTGGTTTAGGTATATATGATACTAATGAAATTATATATTCACATAATTCATTAAATACACCATCTACTTTATATAAATATAATTTAATTACAAATGAAACGAATATATTAAGACAAAGAGAAGTTCCATTTTTTAATAAAAAATTATATGAAACTAAAAGAATTTTTGCGCCGGGACATGATGGAGTTGAAATTCCTATGTCACTTGTTTATAGAAATGATTTATTTAAACAAGATGGTACTAATCCGTTATATTTATATGGTTATGGGTCATATGGTCATACAGTATCTCCAGATTTTAATAGTTCTATTTTGCCATTATTAGATAGGGGATTTGTATATGTAATTAGTCATGTAAGAGGGGGTAGTTTTTTAAGTTATAAATGGTACGAAGATGGAAAAATGGATAAAAAGATGAATACATTTTTAGATTTCATATCATGTGCAGAGTATTTGATAAAGAATAAGTATACCAATGATAAGGGAATTACAATAGAAGGTAGAAGTGCAGGTGGTTTATTAGTTGGTGCAAGTATGGTATTACGTCCTGATTTATTTAGAACAGTAGTTGCGGGTGTACCATTTGTAGATGTAATGATAACAATGTCAGATCCGAGTATTCCATTAACTACACCAGAATGGGAACAGTGGGGTAATCCAAATCAGCAAGAGCATTTTGATAATATGATTAAATATTGTCCATATACTAATATTAAAAAGAATGTATATCCAAATATTTTAGCATTAGGTGGTTTACATGATCCCAGGGTTGCATATTGGGAGCCAGCAAAATTTATAGCTAAAATGCGAGAATATGATGAGGGAGATAATTTATCATTATTGAAGATTGAAATGAATGAAGGACATTTTGGTGGAATGGATAGATATAAACATTGGAAGGAAACAGCATACCAGTATGCTTTTGTTTTGAAAACATATGGTTTATTAGAATAAAATTGATTATTCTTGAATATATAAATATAAAATTAATAATACAAAATATGATATTTAAAAATATCAAAAAAATATTATGTTGCGAGTGTTACAAACTGAAGTGTGTTTATAGATGCAATAATTGTAATAAATATTTATGTGATAATTTATTTTGTGGATTCGAATATCCACATATAAATTATCAGATATTTAACATCTGCGTATCATGTATAAATGAAATATCACCTAAATTTCAAAAATTCAAAAATAATAAAAAAGTTAAAATATAAACTGAATATATAGTAAATAAAAAATTTTATTTACTATATTTCCACAAATCGATCCATCATTCGGCATCCTCCCAAGCGTCTGGTATTGGTGGATCAATAATTATAGATCTTTCTTCTAGGATCTGCTCCTTGGTAGATTTAGCGATGAGGCGCAGGTCCCGGACGAGATCTTCATATGTAAAGTTTTTATTCTTAAATGCATTCTTGATAAGAGGGTTCTTTCGAGCGATAGCAAGGCGAAATGCCGCCAACCCCAAACTTGAAAGAAGATGAAGAAACGTCTCTTTGATAATTATACAAAACATCTCTTTATCTTCTTCCTCTGAAATGATTGCCAAGATGTATGCTACTTCATTCACTTCCTTTTCTTTTACTGCTTTCTGTATTTCTTTCTTGCTAAGTAATGGCTCACCCAACGATGACATCCATTCCATATTTGTATCCGAAAATGGATGTGGTAAACTGATTAATAAAATATAATATATTTATAGTAATTTCTATTATCAATTTTTTTGATAAAATTGAAAATATTAGATATACTAATTAATGATAATAATTTTAAAATCTTAAATAATGGATAAGAGAAATACTTTAGCAATACGTATAAGAAATGCACAAAAAAACGGTGGATTAATGTTTAGACCACCAATACCACCACCACAGGATTTAAGGTCTCCTGATGAGAAAAGAAGAGACAAAGAGATTCAAAGAATCAAGAAGGAAAAGGAAGCTCAAGAATTAATCCAGGAGGGTATAGATGATATGTTTACAATGTCATTAGATAAACAACAATGGGCACATGATTGGAATGTTGAAGAATATGAAAATAATCGTATTGAAATGTACGAAAATGAATTTCCATGTGATGAATCATATGATGGAGTAGCACAGTGGTGTATTTGTTATAAATGTCGTCCAGATTGGCATTCACAACCTGGTGGTAGTTTATATAAAATGCGAGAACAAAATAAAGAAACGTGGGAACAGTTTCGAATGGAAAAAGAAGATTCCGAAAGAGAAAAAATACGTTTGAGATTAAAAGAGAAAGCCATACGAGATCGGAAAATTGCACGACGTAAGGCTAAAGAAGAGGCGAAACTAAAAGAGGAAGAAGATAAAAAAAGAGAAAGGAGGGAAGAGCTAAAGAAACAAATGGAGGAACAGGAGATGGAATATCGTAAATTCTTGATTAAGAGTAAAGATGATGAAAGGGATCAATTAATTAAAAAACAAGGGTGGAAACAGCGGAAATCAAAAACTGGTAAATTTTACTGGGTCAATAAAACTGAATCTCAATGGAATATTGATGTAGATTATAATCCATGGTTGGAATTTTATTCTTATAAACATGATAAGCAATTTTGGTATAATCATAAAACGAAAGAAAGTGTATGGATTAATCCGAATTTATAAAGGAATTATTTTTTTATTATTATATCTTAAACAGTTCATACATTTTTTTTACATTTTCTAATTAGTTCTCAACTATGTCAGATGTTTCATTCCAATAACATCAGTGTTTCTTCCCAACAATGATTATCCATTGCTTTAACTTGCTTGTATTTGTATACAATATAGTCAATGTAATCAAAGCTTACCCGCTTGTACGTCTCATAGTACGCCCCATCGTATCCATACCAGATCAATAGTATTATAAATTGATCTAATACGCTCCTATCTAACTTCATGATGGAGATTTGTTCAGAGTATTTTACAAATGGATGAACATCCATAGGAAGTACACACCTGGACTTATCAATTCCACAGAAAGAACAGGCACGACCACATAACTGTTTAAACTGATCAATTCTGTAGATAGAATTGAGCTGGTTAATCTGATCAATTTTGTAGCTAGAGTAGAACTGGTTAAGCTGATGAATTGATATACCAGTGTCTTGCAATAGATTATCAATCGCTTTGACGAAATTTTCCTCCAACATACTTACAGATGAGTTAATCGTAATATAATTAATCATAAAGATAGATAGAAATTTTATATTTCAATTTTTTTAATGATATAAATACCTAGGAAAAAAAATCGAGCTTAGATTATCAGCGGACATTGGAACACATCATGCATATGAAAAGATGAGTTTCTACAAAGTAGACAAAGACAAAATTAGAGAGACTAGTTCGAATCATATATTAAATATAGATAAAGCACTTAAAATCTGTGAAGATAAATCTTATACTGATTTTGTCTATTATGAACAAATAAAAGAATAGACAAAATATTTATATACATTTAAATGAATAAATACTTTTTATTTAAATGAATACTTATGTAAATGAAGAATCTATTATTTATTTACCTGAAGATAAAATAGATAAAGAAACTTTTTCTTTAGCTAAAGAAATGACAAAAAGCCCAGTATTTAATCATATTAGAATTATGCCTGATTGTCATTCGAGTTCTTATTGTTGTGTTGGAATGACTAGTTTAATTACTGATAAAGTAATTCCACAAATTGTTGGAGGAGATATCGGATGTGGTATATCATGCTTAAATATAAATAAAGTTATTAAAGAACGACAATATGAAAAAATAGATAATATAGTTAAAGCATTAATTCCAATGGGTGAAAGAAATCATAAAATTCCAATAACAAATGATAAAATTATGAATGAACTTTATTCTAAATGTAATCAAAAATTACAATCATTAAAAGATAAATTTCCTGATTATCCATTTAATGATTTTCATTATAGTGAAAAATATTATAAACAACTAATTTCAAGAGCTAAATCTAATGTAAGTTCTAATAATTATTTAAAAGCAATGGGTACATTAGGTGGTGGAAATCATTATATTGAATTCAATAAAGAAGAAAACGGCAGTTGTTATTTAACTGTACATTGTGGATCTCGTCACATGGGACAAGCAATATGTAATAATCATCAAGATAAAATTAAAAATAAGAAAAATTATGATAAGAAAAACTTTTTACATAACTATCTAGAAAATGAAGAATTAGTTGAATATTTAATTGATATGCTATTTGCTCAAGAATTTGCATCAAAAAATAGATCAATTATTATTGAACGTATCTGTAATGAAATTGGAGGAGAATTTAATCAAAATAAAATAATCGAATCAATACATAATTATATCGATTTTGATAAACTTATTTTAAGAAAAGGGGCAATTAGTGCAGAAAAAGATAAATTATGCATTATATCATTAAACATGCGAGATGGTATTTTAATTTGTAAAGGTAAAGGTAATCCAGAATGGAATTATTCTAGTGCCCACGGATGTGGAAGACTTATGTCAAGAAAAGATGCACGACTAACATTTAATATGAAACAATATAAAGAAGATATGAAAGATGTATATTCATCATGTATTTGTAAAGAAACACTTGATGAAATACCCGAAGCATATAAAGATGTAAATTTCATAAAAGAATTGATTGGTCAGAGTGTGGATATTGTTAAACAATTATATCCAATTATTAATATTAAAGGATATTAAAGAAAGTGTATATACTAATCCTAATTTATAAAGGAATGATTTTTTTATTATTATATCCTAAACAGTTCATACAATTTCTTTTTTTATATTTTTTAATTAGTTCTTGGTTAATTCTAAATGTATTTTTATTATTATTGAAGCAAAAAATACAATAGTTTTCTTCATAGATACATAATGAACATATTGGATTATTACAAATATTACAATTTATTTTAATATCACCATTTTTACAAGCAATACAATATAATTTCTTTACATTAGACGCTTTTCTAAATTCTTCATAATCTGCTTGCATAATATAAAGAAATAATATTATATTATATAATATTATTAATTCAATTTTATATATATAATTCAAAGATAGGTCATAAATGAAAGTTTATTGCAATTTATATTTTTTGGAATAAATAAATATTACCAGTAAAATGAACTAATTTTAGTTTTTTACTATTAAAAAATGTTTGTAAAGTCTCAATCATTAACTCTGTCTGTTTTGTAAATTTTTTATCTAAGCTATCTACAAATCTACCAGGTTCCATTAATAGAATATAACCATTTTTTGTTAATAATTTAGTGGTATTTAATAAACATTTTTGTTTATCGGATACCCACATGAATGAATATGTAAATGCAATTAAATTAAATTTTTTTTTTGTAACAAAATCTTCACATCCACATACCTGTGTTTCTATTTTAGAACTTAATTTTAGTTCTATTATTTTTTTATTAAATATATCAATTAAAGTCTTCTCTGGATCTACAGCTGTTATTTTTTTAAATAACTTTTCAAATACTAGTGTAAAATTACCATGACCAGCGCCCATTTCTAATAATGACATATTTTTTGATTTAATATTATATAACGAAAATAATGATTTATATAATTTTACTTTATATTCAAGTGTGGAATCATCCATATATTCATTATTTCCCCATTTTTCCCAATCTATATTCATATATAATATATTAGAAAACTTTTTTTATCTTTTTTTCATTTTTATCTTTTTATTTTGTACTTTTAGTTTATAAAATAAAAATGCCATTACGAAAGCTACTGTAATTAAAAATACTTTTTTAGAACTTATTTCTCCCATCTCACCTATTTCATCAATAAATGAAATAAGAAATGAAAATATAATAGAAAGTAATCCATAATTTTGAAACATATATATTTATACAAGATATTATTTATATCTTATTATATATTGGAATCAAAAAATAATTCCAATATATACTTTTTCACATGAAGGGGATATAAAACATTACGCACACTTTTTTTATAGTGTGTTAATACTATTAATTGAATATGAATTAAATAATAAAAAAATTGTTACCTATGATTTGAAAATTAATATTGGAAATATGAGTAATATATTAAAATATATTTTCAAAGATCGAGTAAAAAATAATTATATTTTTGAAAAATCCGGAATATTTCATATTTTTGACGAATATATGAAAATTAAAATGAATAATGAATAAGACATTAAGTATTATTATAGTATAATATATACATTATTATCTATTTTATTATCGTCTAAAGTTACACTAATATTTTCTATATAATATTTATCTCTTTTTACAATTTGAATATTATCAAATGTATTTAATTTAGAAACGAGTTCTTCTAAAGATATGTCTAAATAATATAAATTTCCATATAATTTACTTTTATTTTCATCCGAATTTTTACTAATTCTAATAATATTGTTTTCAGTGTTATAATAATTAACAAAAGTATAACATTTAACCATTTTATAGTTACAGTTTAATTTATTAATATTGTTAATATCTTTCATTTTAGAATAGAACATAATTTTGATCATTTTATTTTATATATATAAAATAAAATAAACAGTGTATACAAATTTCAACCATATATTCTATATTTTGAATGCAATAGTATATGGGAGGCTTAATAAGTAAAAATGATAATGAATACACGAATGATTCATTTATACAAAAGGTAAAAAACCATTATACACTAATAGGTGAACCAATTTATCAGGATGTATATGACTTAAAACTTAGATGTGGAGAAAAAAGAGAATTGTATTCAAATTTTAGTGGTAAACAAATGATAGTCGAAATGATTCCTGCTCGTAAAGACTTTCAATTTATTTTACCAGTAAATTATCAATCATTTATTAAAAATAAATTTGGCGGATATTGTAGTGTAAAGATAATACCATCAGGAACAATAGTAGATATTAACGAAATTAATGAATATAAATTAGAATCTTATGCGTATAAATTAGATATGTGTAATATAGGAGGAATACATCTAACAGGTGATGGTGAAAATAGAGCTTTTATTCAAGATAAATATAGTACAAATACTGACGTAATTGTTACTAAATATACTGGAACTTCGTTTATGTCTAGTGGTAAAATTAAAGTACAATATATAGAAATTAAAAAAGATAAAGCAAAAATTATTTATAATGAATGGCATAATTTTGATGGACCAATAAATAGTAATTAAATTTCAATATACAAATTATAATAGTATATTGATTTTTTTATAAAAAAATTAAAATAATAAAGTATTATTTTTTAATAATCACCTTCCTCCCCAAAAGGACAATCGCCACCAAATATACCACCTGGGCCAATATCAATATCAATATCTTCTTCTTTTTCTGTATTATTTTTCTTATAAATATTGTATTCAATACTTCTTGTAAATGTTAATTTATTAATATCTTTTCTATTCATTCTAATATAATGAATTAATCCTGCACGTACGCAATTTTCTGTACGGGCATAGCAATATAAATATTCAGAATCTGATTTAATCTGATATTGATAATATTTCTCATCAATCGTTTTATAATCAATATTGAATTCGGATAAGATAGAATACAGTTTATATTGTTCTCTATCTAGAGTACCATTATATGAAGCGGGTAATTCAATATCTTTGCATTCACTAATTGGAATTCGAATTCTCCATTGATCACTTCCATCAGTCATTTTATATACTAAACCAAATAGTTTATTACATGTAATATCTGGAGTAGTTGTAGGTGTAGTTGTAGGTGTAGTCATAGTTGCCATAGCTGCCATTTTATGTATTTATATATGTATATTTAAATTTGTAGATATTAAATATTCAATTTTTTTGAAGCATCATTGTGTGTTTTTATTATCTTGATTATTTTGGTTTTATATTCTTATCTTTATATTGTTTAATTTCTTCTACTGATACTTTATCAGTAAAAGAAAATCCATGGTTTAATATTCTACTTTCTGCATTATCTTTTTGTGTTTTTCGTTGTTTCAATCCCTTTTGATGTTTATCTGATTTTGACCGAGATTTATTTTTTGTATGTTCAGCCCCATCCATTGCAATATCTACTTTTACTTTATATTTATTTTTCTGAATATTATTTTTAATAACATAATTTGATAAAGTCATTGGATTATATAAAATCATTTGTCCGTTAGATCCTTCACCATTACCATAACTAACTTCTTCTGTAGTTTCTATATTTTTATTAAAAAAATGTTTTAATATATCCTTTGTTTTTAATTTCATACTTTTTATACAAACTTCTTTACTTTCTTTATCGTTTAATATCTTATAATTGTCATTAACAACATTAAATATATGATTAAATCTTATATTACTTACATTTTTATCAGGATGTACCAAACGAATTATTTTAAAATATTTTATTCGAATATCTTTATCATCAAACGGTATTTCTAATTCAAATATATCAATAGGATTATAATCTTCTACTCTAATAACTTTTTCGATTCTATGTACTTCTCTTTCTTTTAATTTAATTAATTCCATTTATTAATTAATTAAATATTTTCATTTAAGTCATTATATTATTTTTTGTTAATAGTTCATTAAGTAGATCTATATCAATTTAATATTATGATTTTACCATATTTCAAGATTTTAAATTATATTTAATATTTCTCATTATATTAATTATTCCACTAAAACTGGAATAACCAGAACCTAAAAATTCTTTAGCGTGTACACAAACAAAGATATCAATAATACTATCTTCTAGTGAAGTATGTCTTGCTCTTTTATTATAATAATTAATTTTAATAATTTCATGATATTTAAATATCATTTTATTTTTATATTTATCATAAAAGAAATCATATGTTTTTTTATTATCTGTTGCAACATATAATAAGTTATTTTTTTTATTAGCTTTAATAAAATTAATGAAATCTTGATCTGTTGTAAATTTATTAAATTTTAAAGCTAAACCAACATGATCTGTTCTTCTAATATGTACAGCAATATAATTATTAAGTAAAGATATCATTCCTAAAATTTTATATTTTAAATATGGTAATGGTTTTAATAATAAAAAGTTAGATCTAAAATCCTCGTGACCATTGCCAGTAGTAATAATATTGTCATAATTTTTATTATTAAATTTTATAAACTCAATATTTTCAACTGATTCAAAATAGTCTAAAAAATAACCATTACAAGATTCAGTTACTTTCCAAATTACTAATAATTTGGAATTTATTGATTTTGCATATTCATTATATGAAAATACAACCCTTAAATAGTTTGATAATCCTCCTTTTGGTTGAATTATTATCATATTTTAATATATATATTATAATATAAAAATTTTCATCAAAAGATATAAGTAAAGTATAAAAAAGTTTTTCTCTTTCTTTTAATTAATTCCATTTAAGTCATAATATTATTTTTTGCTAATAACTCGTTAAGTAGATCTATATCAATTTTATATTCAGATTTAACTATTTTTAACATTTTAACAGTATTATTTGTCATTTTACTAAATAGTAAATTTTTATTATCAAAATGTCTTCCATAAGTTACATTATTATTTGTTTTAATTTTAATAGATACTTCGGAACCAGATCCAGCTTCTTCTACTTCTTTATCATCTTTTCGAATTTCAATTACTTCTCCAATATCAACAAATTCTTTTTTATCATTCAATGTTCTTAAATTAGTATGTAGATATAGAGTCCCTTCCTCTGACCATTCTTCATCTTCATCTTTAAATTCGTTATTATTATACATATCGGTTAGTTTAGCATTTCTATCATTTGATTGTATAATTTTATTATTTTCCATAATTAATAATTATTATTTTTACTTTATTCATTTAAATTATTTATTTATTTAAATCCTTTTGTTTTTCTTTTAGTTTTATATATGCTCTACGTCTATATTCTTGTAGTTTTTCATTAGGTAAATTTTTTAATCTATCATTTGATTTTTTTATTATTTCTTCTTTATTATTTTCATAAAATTTTTTATTTCTTTTTGGATTAGTATATTTCTTTAATTTTTCTTTTAGTTCTTGAATTTCTAATTTTAATTTTTCAATTAGTTGTGATTGTTCTAATTCTAAATCAGTCATTATTATAGTTATAATTTAATAATTTTTTAAATATATTAAATTATAATATATGTCTAAGCATCACACGGAAGATTATAAGTTAAGTGCAGTAAAATACTATTTAGATAATGATATTGATATGCGTGAAACATGTGAGATATTTAGATGTAGTTATGTATCATTATATAGATGGATTAAACGATATGAAAAATCAGTAAAAGAATTAGAAACAACATTATCAAGTTTAAATTCAAAAACATGTAATTATAATAAATTTAAAACATATTGTATTGAAAAGAATAAAGTAAATTATCAATTATATTCACATTACGAACAAAGATGTTTTAGAAAATTTAAATTAAATGCATTTACAAATACTCAAAAAAGTGAAAATAAGATGATACAAAACTTTCAAAACAAATATGGAAAACCAGAAGAAACCATATTTGTTATGGGGGATTATGATAAAGGAGATTATAATATGAAGGGAAAAGAGCCCGTAATATGTAAAAAATTTAGAAGAATATTTAGAAATGCAGGTTATACAACATTTTTAGTAAATGAATTTAGAACATCAAAATTATGTAATTGTTGTAATGAAGAATTAGAATATTTTTTGGAAAGACCAAGCAAAAAACCAAAATTAATAAAAGAAGGAAAAACAGAAATATGTCATGGAATATTACGATGCAAATCGGTTAAGCACAAACGCGAAATATTTCATAACAGAGACAAGAATGCTGTTCAAAATATGTTAAATATCGTAAAATCCGTATTAAATACAGGAAAACGACCAGATATATTTTGTAGAGAAATACATTCTTAAATTCAATGGCGTTTCAAGACGTCTATTAATCAAATTTTTGCATTTTTTGTTTATTTTTTTCGTTGTTAATTCGGCGTTTTAAATGTGCAAAGGTGTAAAAGTCAAGATAATGAATATTCGTGTCCATTATGTAGAAAAAAACTAGATATTCAAATTAAAAATGACGAAATTATTAGTATTAGATCTAAAAATAATACTAAAATATTAAAATTACAAGTTGATATATAAAATGATATTTTAGTTATTTATATAAATTATTCGTTCAGTCCATTCTGAACGACATAATGGGCAACTATTGTCTTTGACTAACCATTCTCGTAAAGGTTCTTCCATAAAATTTTTTTTACATGTAGTACAAGTAATATATTTATTTTCATTTTCTATATTTGATAAACATATAGCACATTTTGTATCTCCTTCTATTTTCTTATTATCTTCAACCCATATAAAATTTGGAATAGTAACATTCGAACGATTAGATGTCCATAATGATGTCATGTTATATAAATATACTACTCCTGCCATACCATTCATTACTCTTAAACTATTTACATTTAATGCTCTAATTGTTACATTTTGATTTACATTACTATCAATTTTAAGTGATATATTATCAATTCTGTCACAATTAAGACTTGCATTATTAGTTGATTCATTAAAATCTTCATCATCGAATGGGATATAAATACATCTATCACTAATTTTTTTAGTAAATAATTGTATCATTGTTTTATTATAATTAATTCGAATGTTATTATTTAATAAAAATTTAATATTATTAATTTCTTGTATATCATTTATATTATCAATGAAAAATCCTTTAATTAAACCAGCAAGATTTAATCGAATATCATGTTGATTTGAATCAAGATGAATTTCTTGTTCTTGAAACTGCTTAATAATTATTTCATGAGTAGTATCAGCATATATACGTCTAGCGTCATTCTCTAAAAAAGTTTGTTTTACATATAATTTAGCATTACATTGATGTGATGTAATAAGTTTGAAACTAACATCACAATATAGTAATGCGACGAATGGAATTGGTTTAATTTTTAATAAATTCCAAGGAAGTTTGTATAAATATTCATTAACTTCATTTTCAAAATTTAATAATATATTACAAAATGTTAATGGGAAACTTATAATTAAATTACCTTGCATATGAAATTCTAAAAAATCAATTGGATGATCACTATAAATATATAATGGTGTCATTAAATCACTTGGACAACTTCCATGACCAATATCTAATTTATTATTTTGAAATATATATTCAACATTTACAATTGCATGTCTATCTGGATTTGATCCATTAACAGGAGCATTAATTTGACTGACTGCTACAAGTTGCGCTAATGCCCCTTGATTCATAATGTATATAATATTAACACTTTACATCCATGAAGATTTAAAGAAAAAAAAATGGATTGTCCATTAATGCCTGTATATAAGCATCAATATTTTCTTCTTTTACTTCTTCTTTTACTTCTTCTTTTATTTCTTTTTTTATTTCTTTTATTATTTCTTCTTTTATTTCTTCTTTTATTTCTTCTTTTATTTCTTCTTTTATTTCTTCTTTT